>Ga0116227_10005102_pt1 | contig 28047 bp, 24 predicted proteins | sample S1TSphgellanicum_FD_89693 | JGI IMG/M metagenome (GOLD analysis project Ga0116227, IMG submission 89693) | Host-associated microbial communities from peat moss isolated from Minnesota, USA - S1T2_Fb - Sphagnum magellanicum MG | ecosystem: Host-associated > Plants > Peat moss > Unclassified...
AAAAGAAAAATTTTAAAAAAAATATTCATTTTAAAAAAATAAAAAATGGTAAAAATTCACCAAAAAAAAAAAAAAAAAAAATCCTGAGAGGCCCCCTATTTTTTATAAAAATTGTCATTAGAGAACTTAATTGAAAGGCGTTATTTGGTGCCCCCAAAAAAAAAAAAAAAAACCTGCCCAGCTGCCCTCCGGATTTTTTTTGGGTGGGTGGGTATGCGTGCCCGCCCCTTCTTGTTTGCTTGCCGGGAACCTGTTGTTTCGTCGGGCCACCCGGCTGGGCTTCTCTCTCTCTCTCTCCCTCGTTGCTGCGGCTTTTCTGCAGCTTCCCTTGCGCTTGCTGGCGCTGGCTGGAGCTCTGCTGTTTTTTGGGAACTGATGCGGAAGGAAGAAAGGACAGAGATCAGATTTCTTCTGCTTCCACTCTAGAGCAGCTTTGCTGTGCTTTCCACAAATTATCTTGTGTTGTTTGTGAGGCGCAAAAAAAGAAAAAAAAGAAAAAAAGAAAGAAAGAAACAAAACTAAAATGCTCTGAGACTGATAGCCATAGCTGTGTTTTCAAGCTCTTCCAGCTCTTCTTTGCTCTTCCAGCTTCTCCCAGAGATAGACAGAGAGAGACAGAGTACAACTCCCAGAGAGACAGAGAGACAGAGACAGAGAGAGTATACGGTTCCGAGCTTTTTGTTGTGATCTTGTTGTTGTTGTTGTTGCATTAAGCTCCTAGTCCTTGATCTTCAATTACTACCCACAAATGCAATCTCGGATCACCAGCAAAGAGCTTATTGTTGCACCATAAGAGCCTGCTCCTTCTACCAAGCTCTCTCTTCTCTCTGTGTCTCTGTCTGTCTCTGACTCTCTGTGATTCGGTGATCTCACCCTGTTGAATTCTACCACCCAATGCAGCAGCAGCAGCAGCTCACAATACCCTTCTCTCATTAAGTCTCCTCATGAAGTGCTGCTGCTGTTGATGCCAAATTGTTGTTTTGGGTGGTTTGGACAAGCTTTGTACATTGCAGCAAAAGTTCAAACTGTGGATGATCAAGCTTCTTCAGACACACCCACTTCCAGTGTAGCTGCTTGCTCAATCAATACATGCGCAAACAGTAGGTCTCTAGTGCTGTAGATTGCTAGAGATATTTTCCTGAAGCCCCGAAAAGGAGAAAAAAGTCAGCAATGGAAGTCCTGTCGACTACCTGCAGGCTGCACCGAGCGGAAGGAGCTGAATATTTGTCTATGGTGAATAAACCCAGGTCCTCATGGGTGCAGCTTCAAGTGCAGTTGCTGCAGCTGCGGATCATCTACGGCTAGAAAGAAGAAGAAGCAGAAGAAAAAGAAAAACAGAAAGGGTTTTGGCAATAGCACACAGAAACAGATTTGCCGATCCAAAACACAACTTCGATCAGCAACATGAGCGACGGCGCGGCAGAGATAGCAGCAGCAGCAGCAGCAGAGGAACAGCTCCATTTCCGGAGATCAATATCAAAGGATCCCAGTTCTTCATGGTGGAAGAACTCAGCAGTAGGACAGTTCCGTAGGAGCTTCAGTTCTTCTGCAAAGGAGTTCACCTCCACTCTAGCTTCCAAAATGGATCTGGTACCTCACCACCTGCATCTCTCCTTCTTCTTCGTCAAGCTCTGCACCTGAGCCATGATTGCAGCAGGCTTGTACATGCTTGTTTGGGTGAATTCCAGAACTCTTGAGAGCTTCTTGTGAGCTTCAATGGCAAAGTTTTTGTGTGGTGTTGCACTTGGGGTGTAGGCAGGCTTCACATTACCATGGCACCAACAAGCTGCTGGATCTCTGCATCATCACAAACAGCAGCAGCAGCCCAAGGTGGATGATCGGTTGCCATCATCATCAAGCTTCAACCTTCTTCCATGGAAATATGCTGCTGCATCTGCAACAACAAAAGATCAGAGAAAATCGTTTGAGCTTCCCAAACCTAGTACTGTTGTTCAAGAGCAGCAGCAGCTGCACCCAATTCCACCAGCTCCATTGAAGTCTGGTATGATCAGAAGCTCTTCTAAAGTTACTGAATTTTGCCACACAAGGAAACAAACACTGGCACAAGATACAACAGCAGCAGCTTATTGCAAAACTAAGCAAATGATGATGAAAGATGCAGCAGCAGCAGCAGTTGAGAGTGCGACTACACTGAGCTCTCTTGATGTGGATATCAAACATGTGAATGAAGCGAGCTTGATTTTGTCAGAAGCTCATGGGTCTTTGATCAACAATTCTTCTTTGGCACAAGCTTTGCCTTGTCCTCCTGGAGACAACAGGAGTGTTGTTGATGTCATTGGCAGTAGCTGCAGCAACCAGCAAGAAGCAGCTGAGCATGAAGTGAAGAAAACTACCACTACCCAACATGATGACAGCACCAACAACTTCTTCTTAGAGTCCTCAGCAATTCAGAACATGGGTGACAACATTTTGTCTGGAAATCCAACACACTGTACACAGCTCTTGCCGATTCAATTGCAAAAGTCATCATCAACATCAAGTGATTATCGTTCACATTCTCATAGAAAAGCTCTTGCAAACTCACTCTTGTTCAATGAATCCCAGTACAATTCTTCTTCTTCCTTTGATCCTAATTCCTTAAGCAAAAACGATCACGTATTAGTAGGCGGATCAATGCGAATGGTGAGGGACTTTAGTAGTTATGATGATGCACAATTGGAGTTTATCATATCAGATCATCCCACAGCTGGACCTCCAACATCATTGCCAACATCACCTCAAAGAAGGCGAGCTGGATCTGCAATTCGAACCTCCTCTTCTTGGCTGCAACGTCTGCGACTTGTTGCTCGAGGAAAGCAGCAGGGGTCAGCATCATCATCATCATCACATCGGGAGGGGATTGGCCAAGCTGTAATTGGTTCTGACAACTCCAATAGTGGCAAGCAAGATGCAACAACAACCCCAGTTGTTGTTGTCACAGCTGCAGCAGCAGCAGCAGAAGAAAGACTTGATCTAAGACATGGGAAGAAGAAAGAAGTCTCGAATTCAGCTCCAAAAGCAGCACACGATTGTGTGACAACTGATGAATCTACTGTTGTTGATGATGATCTAGTCCATCGGCAACATGAGGCTGGTGATGGAAATAATGTTGAGATTGCAGAAGGAAATCATGAGGAGCATCACAGCTTTCAAACCCATGAAGAACAATGCTGCAGTACTACAAGTGATTCAACAAAAGACTTTGTTGCAAAGCCTCCTGAACAGCAGAAGCTCAGTCGCAGCAGCTGGCCTTTCAGCAAATGGAAATGGAGCTCTAGATCACACAGCAAGGTAGTCTCAGAAGAAGAAGAAGAAGTAGAAAATGGTAATAATGATAACATGGTTAAGGAAGTAAATTTTGTGGTGGATTGTAAGAGCGGTGGTGGTGGTGGTGAGTCCAAGCTTGTGAAGCGGACAAAGATGAGGAATTTGTCAATGGAGTGTCTGGAGACAGAAGAAGAATTGCAAATGCCACCGACCTTGTTGCTACGGTCTGAACAGAACAACTTAACAATTGAGGGAGTGGTGGCGCTTTCTTCATCACCCCTCAAGTTTATGTTCAAGTGTAGAGAGATTCAGCATTTCAATAAGTTCCTGCGACTCCAAAAGAAACGACTCACCAGCAGCTTACAACAACACGACCAAGACCGAGAACAACAACAACAACATCCAGCTGAGAATACTGATTGCTTTCACATCATCCGCTCTGGCACCCAATGTGGTACAAAATATTGCCAATTTTTTATTCTTCCTCTCATTTTTCATATACTCTTGAGCTGCCATTGTTTTCCCATTCAAAGAAACAGTAGCATATTTGCTTCTTCTTACATAGGATGAAGTTGAGAGAAACTTACCAAAATGTCTGCTGCCCTGATATATTACAACTCCTCCACAATGGGTTGTTCAGATCAGATAACAACAATTTGACAAAAGATGAAGTTGTTGTTGAACAACTTTTGTTTAGGCTTTTTTTTTTCAATTTCTGGGTTCAACAACAACAACATAACAACAATATATATTCCTTTTTCTGCATACAGAAGTGAGCTCCATGGTGAGTGCACTCTTGATGGCATGGTTGATGGAGAACAACGCTTCACCTCCTCATGTGAGAGCTGCTGAGAACTGGCATTTGGTCCCAGTTGTGAACATTGCACGACAGAGTATGCACAACCACAAAGATGCAGCCTGGCTTTTTGATGCTTGTGGTGTTGATGCTCATGCTTTACTTTTCGCTGATGAGGTCCAAAATTTCCAAACCCATCTTCTTCATTAGACAGACCATCTCTACCAAAACCTTCAATTGTCCCATTATGGGTAGCCCCAAAAAAAATTATTATTGGGTAGATTGGATTTTGTTTGGCATTTTATTTAACACACGCTTTTTGTTGTGTCAGAAATCTGGCTATTGGATTTTTAAGTTAAGACTCCTTGAAGCTTTTTGTTATGTCGGAAATCTGGCTATTGGATTTTTTATTTCAACTCCTTGAAGCTCTTTGTTGTGTCAGAAATCTGGCTATTGGATTTTTAATTCAACTCCTTGAATCTTGATGTGCAGGTTGAATGGGAGAAATTAACGAAAGCTGGACGGATTAAGATACAAGACATTGGCCAAGACCTACTGGTCACAACAAATAAGGTACCTGAATTTATTTATTTATTTATTTATTTTGGGGCCTTAAATGATGTGGATCAGTTGTGTCAATGCAATGTTTGCTTGTAAATCTAAGTCCTTTTTTTTTTTTTCTTTTTCATTCTTCAGAAGATTTTGGTGGAAGTTGTAATTCATATGGGTTTAGGGTTTAGGGTTTAGGGTTTTGCTTAATTTTTTAGGTTAAATTGTGGCTCTCTGTTAGGTTGGATCAGTGTGCACGCTCTTAGGTGAACAGTTACAGAAGGAAGCGTATTCCCTATTGCAACTCCGATACATGAAGACTCTCTTGGTACTAGCACTTATCCCCCTTTCTTGCAATACCATAGTACCTTGGCTGGTTCCGCAATAAAGTGCCCAATAATTTATTTATTTTGGGTCAGTTATGTTCAGCGGTAAATGAAAAATTTTAAAAATTAAAAAAAAATAAAATACAAAGCTTTGAAATCAATCAATCAATTAACTAATTATTCATTTGCCAAAACATGTGTTTTGAAGCTGCCCTTGTACAAGGCGTATTTTTTGAGATTAAATTTTTTGTCTAATAAAAAAATCTTGATGTTTGATTTCTGGTTTCTTCTTTTTTTTTTTTTTTTTTTTAAAAATTAATAATTTTTTTTTGGATTTTGGGCAGTTGGCGGGAATATTGCTGGATACGAAGAACTTGGATTTGGCTTCAAAAAGGGACATTGACATGGCCACCACACTACTGGTTGGATCTGGTTCACTTGGAAGAAATGGTTTCTACAAACAATGTACATAAATCAAACCACTATCCATAAAAAGTTCCATTGTTGATTCAATCTATGGCAACACATTTCAATCTTCAAAGTGTGTTTTCTTGATTCAATCTAGTGTTAAGAGTTTTTCTCTGCAACAAATCTCATAGATACAATTTTTCTCTCTCATGGGTCTCTTGAGATGTTTGGTAATTGTGGTTGTTGTTGATTGATGGAGGCTAAATGGTTGTTGATCTCTTCCTAATTTTTTTGTGCAGTGAGGGAAGTTGAAAGCGAAGAAAAAGTTTCAAAACTAGTTACCGATATTTATGGAGATGCATCTCAACTCTCCAGTAAGAGTTTTGAACTTTCATGGATCCTGTTTTGTGGGTTTAGGGTTTTAGGATTTAGGTTTTATTCTTCACTTGTATGGTGCAATGCAAAATGTTGGTGATGTCCTTCCAAAATTGTTGCACACCCATTGTTGTAGTGATCATTTTATTACTTGAAACTCATTATTTTTTCAAAAGAAATAGTGGTGGTTTTCTTGTGTGTGATTTTCTTTCTTTTGCAGGGCAATCAGGAGGTGAAGAACCAGAACCTGATCACTCAGAACGCTCAGAGAAAGACTTGTATTTCTCATCTACAGATGGACACCATAGCAACGAGCAGACATCAACATCAGAAGCTGGCACTGGTAGTAGCAGCCTTGATGGTGAGGACTCACTGCAATTGCAGACTCCTCCTCCTGTACCGACTACTACTTTTCTTCCCACCAAAATTATTGCAGCACCTCTATCAGCGCTTGCCAGATTTCACCTTCCATCACCATCTGGTACTATCTTCTTCTTCTTCTCCTGCCTTTTTTTCTCTCTATATACCTTCCAAGAAAATCCCACCATTGTCATATCAAGACCCTTTGCTTATTAATCTTTGGAAGCAAAGAATGGTGTTGTTTTGAATCAAAACCAGACCCACTGCAAAAATATGAATGTAGAAGCTTGTTGCACATAGTGTGCTATGGCAAATAATTTTTTAAAAGAAGAAAGTTTGCAGATAAAATTCACTTCTTCCTAAACTAAGCCCTCAATTTGCAACTCTTTGCTACTCTTTTGTCTTTCAGGAATAAGGAGCACAGAGGCAAATGCAGACAAGGCACAGAAACGGCAAGCGTCAGGAGCAAATCAGAGTCTACCATCATCATCATCATCATCATCATCATCACAACATCTGAAGAGCAAGTCTTTCAGCAGGATACACAAGACGGTGTTATATAGTGCATAGAAAGGGCACACACATGATTTTTTTTTCCTTACATTGCAAAACAACTGCACCATGCATTTGCATGTCTTGTCTTGTGCTGAATGTATACCATTATATCTGTAGAGATCACCACTTATTTGTAGCACCCATAGATTATAAAGTTGCGTATGTAAACTTGTGGCACTCTTTTTTGTGAGTGACCTACACCCCGAACAGAACATCTGTGCAAGGCTTTTGCAGTTTTGACTGATGACACCATCCGTACATCAAGGTTGAAAACCTGGATATGCAAAACTCCTTTAAAAATATGTACTAGGGAAAAACACTCAATCCTGAGTACTTACTCATCAATGAGCAACCCATTGTGAATGGGATTTTTGATATAATATGCAGCAAAGCTTTGATTCATTTTCACTTGCTCTTTGTACATACATGCAAACGAAATCCTTGAAGCACACACAATCTTTTAAAACTCTGGCCAAGGTGATGGCGATCTCAATGATACCTATCAATCCAAAATTTCTTCACAAACTTCACACATATGCATACTGGAAAAACTTTGGAAGATTTTGTTACACAAGCTTCCATGACATGAATCACCAGGCTTAAGTGTTGAAAAGAAATAATATGACCCATTATTTACCTTCAATATGATTAGCATTGATCTGAAGTATAACTCTCAGAATGTAGTTTTGTTCAATATCATGTCCATGATTCATGTTCATGTTTTTCCATATTATGTTCATAACCGATTTGAAATACACATTTGGTATACGGTCATAATCTTGGTTCATCTTGTCATTTTTGTGCAATGGTCTGGTTTATATTTCCATGTTCAAATTCATGAAAATTTTGTTCTCACAGTAGTTTTGATGCTTGAGACATCAAAAAAACACATATTTTCAAGATGTTTGGTTTCACCTTATCCACCATTGTTAATAATGTCTCATATGTTCATCAAACCCACACCCACTCATGTTTGTGTCCAAGTGTGCAATCTAATCAAGTTTTAAACTTGTAACCCTAGTTGTATGTTTGTCACGTATGATTTTCTCTACCACTCATTGAATTAAGTTTGCACTCTATCATCCATCAATAATTGGTTTTCCTTATGAATTATGTTTGAAATAATTGGGTATTAATTTCTTCAATGGACAAATCAGCGAGCACACAAGGACATACACATTGTGTAGAATGCCTTAAACAGACAGTTTTTGATCCTTCAGGAGTAGAGCTCTTCAAGGGCTTAGGTTTAGGATTTAGGGTTTTAAACCCTTCAAGAGTTGCCCTGATGGCTCTGGTCTCCTGTTCCATCTTCTAAAGCTGCAAAGCTCAAAACCCCTGGCTCATATGCTGCTACTTAAAACTGCGATTGAGATATGGTTCAAACTAGAAACCCATCTTGATAAAACTTGTTGAGTTGCTATGCACAGATTGGTTTTTTCCATTTCACATTTTACTTCTACATACAAGAGTGAATACCCCAACTAAAGCTCTTCTTCTCTGGTCTACTACCTTAACTACCTTCATCCTTCACAACACAGCCAGAAAGAACTGGACACAGTGTGCTATCACTTACATCATTTCTGCTTGTAAAAGAAGGGGCAATTTTGGGTTGTGGTCATATCAAGTGGACTAGTGCTAATATTCACAAGACCTAAATCCTTAAACCCGAAACCCATCTCATTTTCACAAGACCTAAATCCTGAACCCTTCACACTCTACCATACATGTATCCACTATACAGAAGAAAAAATTGATGAAGCTGCAAAAAAAAAATTTAAAATCAGATCACACAGCGGCATGCCAAGTACCAGAGGTGCCACATCAAACCAGCCAACGTGAGTAAGTTCAGTGCAGATGAGTACATGTGCAGTGTTTTCAGCTTTTTGTTGATTGCTTCAATTTTCCTTTGTTTCTCTTCCTGTTCTACTGGCACGGTGTCTTCTGGGGTGGTGGTTGTTTCATGAACCCTCCTCCCTTCATCAAGTTTCTCCAATTTCAGCTTTTGATATAAAGCCTGCAAAGAGCAAGAGTTTCTCCCCATCAATTTCTCAAACCCTAAAAGATTTTGCACTAATCCCTTAGCTTCTTCTTGTTCTTTTTCTGTTCATACATGACCTTCCAATAGAGAGCTTCTTCACCTCAATTGTTTTGTCAGACATGAGAACTTGACTGTTATGCTTTCCAATAACAACAATGCAAAACAAAGCAGATTTGATTCTACTGGGTGGTGGAGCACAGATTATTTTCTTTTTACCTTTGTTTCCCGAGGTTCAAAAACCAAGAGGTTGAACAGAGTAGCAATCAGAGTCCAAACAATGTTTTGTAATTGCCACCTTTCAAGTCTGTCAGCGGAGAACCATGGGTGCAGTAGGGAGTGAAGCAGACAGAGGACCAACTCTCCAGTGGCAAGGATTGTGAGATAAATTGGAAATATGCGGCTTTGCACATAGGCAAACTGTTGCCTGGGAAGGCTGGTGGAAAGGATAAGCCCTGACACAAATGTCACCCACATTGCTGAACCAGAGATAATGGAGAAGGTGAAAAGATGTAGAAGGCGGATCAGAGAAAGGTGGAATCCCTTTGGCCTTGAGAAAAATACATGCTTCCAGGTACGATGCTGCTTGGCTGCTGCATTTCAAAGAATCAATCAGCCACTGGGAGCGAGATGATTTGTAGTATGCAGCAGAGAGTAGAGAAAAGAAAAAACTCACTGATAAATCGCACTCCAGAAAAAATCCTTTCATCAAAACAAAAAACAACAAACAAGGACTGTGAAACTCTATACATGAATTGTTTACAAGCAACTCATGGATACTTACCTTCACTGGTTGTGTTGTCTTGCAGCCATCCAACAGCCCCTTGGAGCTCACTGCAGGCCTGGTTCACATCTTTGTTTGCCTGCACATGTCCGGATTTGTATTCTTTCCCAGCAGCTGAGCTTGTCTTCCCTTCCATTAAACTCTCTTTTCCTTTATAAATGGCATCATCTGCATAATGACCATTCACAGTTCCATCCTTATTTGCATCCACTAACTTCTTCTTCACCCCAAAATTCTCTTCTCTCCCATGTGTCATCCCCTTCTTGGAAGCCTGGTGGACTTTGTGCTTCTGAGAGCCTCCAGAAAACCATAGCATTCGACTCACATTCTTGGCAACTCCTCTGATTGACCTCAGTACTTTGTTGATAAGTGTCTCTGGATGATGATGACGATCTCCTTCCCACACATATTTGACATCTCCAAGCACTATCTCATATGGGGATAGCTGACTTGGATCATAACCCATAATGACACCAACCTGTCTCCATCCAACGGTCTGTGCAATCACTCCAAGCTTGTCTTTCACGCCCTCTTGAGCATCACCAACTACTTCAATTTTTTCCAACACATCATGTGGAATCTGGACTTTTGCCTCATAGAGTTCACTGCTTTTATCTCTTGCATCTTCAGAGTACTTCCCAGGTTTCTTCTGATCTTCAGTGTAGTCTCCAGGTATATGTAAAGCTCCCTGACTGCCAGCCCTAGATTTCGCTTTTGCACTCTCAGATTCATCATCATCAGCAGCAGCATTTGTTGCTGTTCCTTTAGATGTGTCACTCAAGAACTCAGTTGTGTCCTGGGTGGGTCCTCCCACCACTGTGCCAAGTATACTGTTCTTTGTTGAGGCAGCAGCATTACATATTTTTTCCTTTCCAGTTGAATGTGCAGCAGCATCAGAAGTCTCCTTCTTGCTGTCCTTTGCTAAATCAACTGCTTCTTCCAGCCTCTCCTTCACAGATCCAATTACATCAGACGTTTTCTCTTTTGCTGATCTTAGAGTTGAAGATGCAGTATCATATGCACCTTCAGCTGCCTCCTTGGTTTTCTCAACTGCCTGCCATCCTCTCAACAGCAACAGACTTGTATTCCTCACAGCAATGCAGCAGCCAATTCACATAATACAATTTCTTCCAGAGTCAGATGGATTTGAAGCCTTGGAGAGAGAGAGAGAGAGAGAGAGAGAGAATGTCAGAGAAGAAATCATGGGAATCTGTCAAAAGCTTCAATCTGTGAATGAAGATAGAATGGTGCAAAAGGACTTGATGAATGCTTACTCCGGCTGCAGTATCCTTGGCTGTTGCTGCGGTCTCTGAGATCTTTTCTTTTGCTGAATTAACAGTATCAAGCACAGTGTGTTCCACATTGGCAGCAACATCACGGCTCTTCTCAATGGTCTCCTGGATGCACTTCTCTGTAGCAACAACAAGAGAACAAAACACTCAGAAATAAATCCTTTGGGCCCCAAAAAAAAACGAACACACCCATCATTGATCTGGACAAACTCTGTGTATCTGTCTGTCAGATCATGGAGAATTCGAAGTTCTCGATTGAAATTCCCAAGAAGAAGAAGAAGAAGAAGAAGAAGAGATCTCTCCTAAACCCTAAATCCTTAGATCTCTTCTTCTTCTGTGTACCTGTTTTCTGGAAGTTTTCTTCAGGTTTGGATTGGATGGAATCGGAAGCAGCAGCAAGCTTTCCAGCCGTGACATCCTCCAAGAGTCGAGTCACCTCGTCAAAGACCTCACTTGCAGCTGCTGCTTTCTCTTGAGCAACAATCAGATGATCATCTACAGCTTTCTCTTGCTCCTTCCTACTGAGCTTCTCTGTGGATTTCATCACCTCTGCAGGACGATTCTTCACTAAAATGGGATCAAAAGGGGACGACAAAAGCATCACGGAGCTACCCAGTGACGACGACAGCAACAAACCCAGTAGTCCTACAATGTTGATCATCATCATCATCATCATCATCATCCTTGCAAAAATTCTCAAAACAATAGATTCTTGTGGACCAAAATCTCCTCTTCTTCAACAAATCAGAATCTCTTGAAACTCGAAAGCTGTTCTTCTTGTGTCTCCTCAAATCCAAATCCAAATCCAGATCTTGTCTCCGAACATCCAAGTCTTCATGTAGAATCCATTTGCAAGGAACAATACAAAGCCACCCAAGTCCTTGGATTCTTGGCCTTGAGTTGGCAAACTTGCCAAGTTAGCTGCCTTTTGCGCATGCGACACATGTCGTTCTTTCTGCAGTCCGAGATCACAGAACCCTTTGTGACCCCCCCCCCCCAGACATTGAGAACCGGAGGATATCATATACGAAGGCCGAGAAATGGCCTCATCGAGTAACTTGAGAACCGGGGGATATGAGATCCGACGGTCAAGAAATGGTCGCATCCAGTGACGTGAGAACCGGATGATGTCGGAACCACGGTTGAGAAGCGACCAAATCCAGTCACATGAGAACCGGCGGATTATCAGAAACAACGGCTGGGAAGTGACCAAATCCGGTCACTTGAGAACCGGCGGATTATCAGAAACAACGGTTGAGCAATGAAAAATCCAGTCACGCGAGAACCGGAGGACATCAAGAAACAACGGTTGAGCAATGAAAAATCCAGTCACGCGAGAACCGGAGGACATCAAGAAACAACGGTTGAGCAATGAAAAATCCAGTCACGCGAGAACCGGCGGATTATCAGAAACAACGGTTGAGCAATGAAAAATCCAGTCACGCGAGAACCGGAGGACATCAAGAACAACGGTTGAGAAGTGACCTAATCCAAAAACGTGAGAACCGGGGGATATCATAAACAACGGTTGAGAAGTGACCAAACCCAGTCACGTGAGAACCGGCGGATCATCAGAAACGACAGTTGCAAAATTACAGAGGCGTGCCGCCTAAGTGAAGTGGGAACTGGTGGTTATCAAGCGCCGTTTCTAATAACCGCTCCACCCCATAAACAGTGCTGACCACCGGTTATTTGAGCTGGTGCCTGATGCCTGAGAACCTCTGGGTACTAGAAGTGACAGCACTTGCCTCATATCCCTGAAATAGGAACCGGGGGTTATCAGGTGCCGATTTTTGATAACCGCTTTCGACACTGGTAACTGGTTCAAGAAGGGGGCCGCGTTTTTTTTGGGGTGCGAAATTTCGCCAAAATTCGAAAAATAAAAAGCAATAATATTCAATCACAATAATTCTCATCTTTTCTTGAAATTTTTCTCAAATTTCGAAAACAGAAAAATCTTTTTTGAAAAAAATTCACCACATTTGGACTCTAATTTTTTTTGTTTTGTGACATATTTTAAACTAGTTTTTTTTTAATACTATTTAGACAGGTATTAGAAACCGTGTTGCAATTTAATGCTAAAATCCTTCTTGAAATGGTAGCCAATTGACTCAAAATCAGAAAATTGAAAAAAATAATAATCATTGGTAATTTTTTTTGCATTTAAGGCACTTTTAAACAATTTTTTTTTTTTTCAAAAATTGGAACAAGCAATCCTCTCATTCTGAGTCATTTAAAAACCAAAACCAGTGGTTATCATCAAATTCAAATACCCGCGAAATAACCGCATATGAACCAACATCGCCATGTTATCTGGTTTGCAATGTTAAACTCAGGGTTTAGGGTTTAAGGTTCAGGTTCAAGCTCAAGTTCTTTAAGGTAAGCAAATTGATTTTTTTAATATAAAAAAACCATATGAAAGTTGATTTTTTTTTTAAAAATTATTATTATCATTATTTTTAAAGAGTTGACAAGAAGGTTAAACTGGGCTCTCATAAATGTTTCTAAAAATTGAGGTCACATATTAAAGTAACCATAGTATCTTTTTAACTTCAACATCAAGGTGCCAAATTATTATTATTATTATTATTATTTTTTTTCAAAATCTAGTTTGGTTATAAGCAAAAATAATTTATGAAATTTCAGCAATAAAAATAGGTAGCTTCTCTAGACTCCAAACCTCTACTAGAATGTGACCTTTTCTATATTTATTTATTTATTTATTTGTTTATTTATTTGTTTCCAAAAATGGGGAAAGATAATACTCCATCAAATTAAAGGATAAAAAGATCTTGTGAATTATTGTATTCGTGCTTTGCTATTGTGGATTGCAATGACAGAAGAAGCTTTTGGGTTTCTATCAATTTTTTGGATTTTGTGCTCTCTTGTGTGTATGGTCTTGTTGTTCCTATTTTAACTCTTTTCTTCACTTGTTATCTTCACTTGATGAACCTACATTTCTAACATTGACATCCAAGGGTAATTATTTTTTTAAATTTAACATTTAAAAAAAATAAATTTCTAGAATTTTTTAGAATAATCTAATTTAACTTGAAAAGGCATTATGATATCAATTACAATAACATAAATCCACACAAACAAGTATCATGTTGTTGCATGACAAGTACATGTATGTAAATCAATGAGGATGAAGAAATGAAAATATTAGAATTTGATAAATACATCAAAACCCAAAAGGGTTGTTAGAAACTTGGATGATGGTTTCATGGAGTCAAAAAAAAAAAACCTTTGCAACAATTTGCATGTGGATAAATGAGAGATTATACACAATGTTTCTTTTGTGTTAAAAATTTCATTAGGCGGTGAGTTTTTTTTTTTTTTCCATAAGTGGAATTTTTTTTTTGGGTTTTTTTTGGGAGGTTTTCTTAGTGTTAAATTTGCAACAAAAATCATTAGTGTACATTATTAGGTTTTAATAGGTGGTCAACAATATAAAAAGTATGCTTAAATTTTTTTTTACTTTCATTTTTGTTTATGGCCAAATTTGCCTAAATCATGTTATGAACAATCACCCCTACAACCACCCAAAATTGCACCGAATAAAATCCAATGGTTACAATTGATATGAATACATCATAAACATCACAAGCCAATTCATCACAAAAACTCATTGGCTAGTGTTGTTTCTTTTGGTGGCAAATTTTCACCATTTTGAGAAAAGTATTTTGAAAAAAGAATATTTTGTCACAAATTCCCCCGTTTTTGAAAAAAATTATTAAAATAAAATTTCATTTAAAGAATTGCTAAAAAATGTCACAATTGCCTACAAAATGGAAGGGCAATTAATATTTTATTTTAAATATCACCAAAGTTGGGTAAATAGAATTATGGATGATCACCACTTGAGCATTATCACAAAATTGAAAAAAAAATAACAAAGAAAAAACACAAACACACACATTTTATTATGAGGTACTTGGAAACTCCCATTAAGTTTTTTCCAAAGGAATTTTTTAAAAAAAAGTGTGGCTTCCAACTTCCAACTTCATAATTTAATTATTGCAGCATTTAAATTGAATTTCTCACTGAAAATATTTAAATACTTTATTATTATTATTATTCTACACCAAGACTTTCCCTTATACGTATTCATCCAACGTATGGATACGGATACGGTGTCTCTCCCGTTCCGCACTCCTCTCTTCGCTCGCGACCCGCTTTCCTCTTGTCGTCGTCGTCGTCATCGTCGTCGTTCCGCGTCGCTTGTCGTGATCTCTCTCTCTCTCTCTCTCTCCAATAGCTTCAGTATCCTGCTAAAAAGAAACCAGGAAAAAAAAGGGAGAAGCGAACAAGAAAGAGGAGATCACAGTTGGGAGTCGGGGTGGGGGGAGGGGGGGGAAAGGAACCATGGCTAGTGCGTGTGGTGCAGTGGCGGTTGTATCGGGTTTCCAAAACCTTCGGCAAGCTTGTATCTTATCATCTCCAGGTACACTTCGGTTATTTTTTCTCACTCCTGGAGAATTGGTCTTGAATGGCTTGCTTGCTTCCCCCCCCCGCCCCGGTTTCTTCATGGTTGCCCCCTCTACTGGGGTTTCCTGACTGATTGTTTGTGCTAGGAATTCCAGGGACCTAAGAATGTGTTCGAGGACCTCTTGTTCTGTTTTTCTACGGATTGTGTGTGTGTGTGTGTGCACTCTTTTGGGGAATTACAGTGTAGAACTTATTGAGGGAATATTGAATGCAAATTGAGATTCATGAGCTTAACTAAATTCAACTGAAGGAAATGTCAAGAGTGTGCATACATTGTGTTGGTCGCATGTGTGCCTCACTGGATTGGTAAGGAACTGGATGTAATTTCTTATGTTTGCTGATTTCTTATGCTCAGCTGGTTTCATGTCAGCTAATTAGGTCATTGAATTTTGTGCCATGCATGTTGAATGTGAAGGAATGTAAGAGTTTTTAAAGCAAAAGGATTGATGTCCCTCTTTCTGTTGTTTCTATGATGATACTTTGCACTATTCGAACTGCTGGAGAAAAAAATTTGAACTAATGACAGCTGAGAAAAATACCATGAGAAACCTTCCTTGCCATGTCAGGGCATTGATTTCACGACCCTGCAAGAGTTGCTACTTTGGTGTTGTTTCCTGATTCCTCACTGTGAAATGGAACAACAGGTTTTAGGGTTAGCAATGACATATCCTTGAAGAGGACAAATGGGCATGTGAGGTCTCCTCAACGCCCCTTGACTATCACTAGTCTCTGGGGACAAAAGAAGGGCAACGAAAACCCTGAAGAAGCTTCCAAGCAGGTATGCTGTACAGGCAGTGATTTTTGTGTTGAACTCACATTGAAACGCCTTGAAAGATGATAGTATTAGTTGAGACCATGTAAGCTTGTGGGTACTGCTCTTTTGTCTGATGAACCCTCAGGAGAGACCTAACATTGTGTGGGTTTGTTTGCAGCAAGGGTTGGGGATGTTTGGGAACATGCAAGGATTGTATGATACTGTGAGGAAAGCCCAGCAAGTTGTTCAGGTTGAAGCTGTTCGTGTCCAGAAAGAGCTTGCAGCGTATGGTGTTTACTCTCTATTCCTCATTTTTTTGTCTCTAGATTCTGTCTAATCCAAGCAAATGATTGGATTGGTTATGTTCTAGGTCCTGCTTTTGTTGGTTTTATTTTTGTTAGTCACATAGTTCTTGCAGTGGTTTCACTTTACAACATTGTTGTGGACCCCTCTGTTGCAGAGCTGAGTTTGATGGGTATTGTGATGGTGAGCTTGTGAAGGTCAGTCTGGCCCCTTCACCTTTTTAGGCAACTCAAAATATCTTTAAGAGGACAGTTGTCTAAAGTTTCAGTATCATGTTAGTATAAAGCTTTGGCACTTAGCATGCAAGTGGGGTTTCAGTTTTCAACAACTGAGAGTATCATCATCTTTTGATTCAGGTCACCCTTTCTGGCAATCAAGAGCCAGTCCGTGTTGATATTACTGATGCTGCTTTAGAGGAAGGAGCTGAAGTAAGTTGTTTCTTCCATGGACCTTGCATCATTTCCATCAACACCTCCTTCAAATCAAGTCTTCTTGGAATGGTAGTAAAGAGCTGCACATCTAGGTTGAGTGGTGTGGAGCTTGGATCTCTGTTGGTTTGAAACGCCTCAAAACAGTAAATGCTGTGGGGCTCACAATGAAACTATGTGACAATCTGAATATGCCTCCAACCTGTTTAATCTGGACAAGAAAGCTTTTAACACAGTCCTATCCTATCCAAGTGCCATTTCTTTCAAGGAAAAAGTTGACATACTACTCTGAAGATTGGTAATTTTGAGTTTGAATGCTGTTTAACTTTGGATTGTGCAACTGGGCTTCACATTTGATGTCATGATGTCTTGTTCCTTGCAGAAGTTATCAATACTAGTAAATGACGCATATAAGGATGCTCACACAAAAAGTGTTACGGTCAGTAATTCTTTCTTGTAACCCTCTCAAGTCAACATGGGCAAGGAAGATGAACAAGGCATGTGAAGTGATCTCAGGTTGCTAAGAGTTTAATGTCTGGTTTAAGAATCCTGTTTAGGTTAGTGTGACATACTTTTCAGGCCAATTTGCAGGTTTTTTTTGGCAGTAGTGGAACCTTTTGGCTTTGGGTCCCCATTAACTATTCTCAAGCTCAAGAATATATTTCTAGAAATCAATCACAGGCAGTAAAATGCCATCCCAATATAATGAGATTACTGCTTAAGGCTTCTTATCACTGCATTTTGTTGGGGTTGTACATTCTATCAGTAATGTGAAACTCATGCTGATTTGATGTGAATTTGTTCTGCATAATTGTTCCCCCTCCTGCTCAAATTGTCCACAATGTTATTGGCATCAAGCTCACCTCATGAACAGAACTCTCTTGCAACCATTTCCTCAATGAATTAATATGATTTGATGGGATGTGCAGGCCATGAAGGAGCGCATGAAGAATTTAGCAGAAAGTCTTGGCATGCCACCAGGGCTCAGTGGAGGTCCACCTGGTGCATAGAAACATTGTATTTAACTCCTGTCAACAAGTGGCGTCCTAGTCCATGTGCTGCAAATTAGGATTCTAGATGGCTCAAATTGTGCTCAATTTTGATGAGGTGGGTGGGTTTTGTAATTCAGAGTTTTGCAGTCAAATTCCTCTGCTTCTCTGTCAGAATGAAAATTCTCTTTGAACTTTTTTGTTATGATATGATCCTGTCATTGGAGGATGTGCCCATTGCAGGATAGTATCATATCCGTGAATTATGATATTCTTTTTGCAGAGTTATGTCATGGATGCAACTCTATTTTGGATTTAAAGAGAAAGTAGCAAGTTTCTTTTTGTAGAAAGTGAATGGGGCTCCATGGCCATCATTGGATGCTAGTTGTCCAGTAATGCACAACCTGGACATCGCCTGCACAACCATGAAGAGGCAGACTTTGGACAAGAACATCTGAATTGATCTGGAGCCCAGCTTTTCCGCTTGAAGTCTGGAATCACCATCCTAGTGTCTGGTTACAGAAAGGAGGGGATGCAGAGCCTGTGAAAAACTTGCATGATGAAGGCTTTTTACTGTGGACTCATCAACTGAGTTTTTCATTGCAATTGTATTGGCAAAGGCAGGGATGACTTTGCCAAAAAATTATGGTTGCAGAAGAAAGAAGATTTCCTCCCAACCCTGGGGTGCTACTTCCCCCAGCCCTCCATAAGTTTACCTTGTTCAACTAGCACTAACCCATTCAGCATTGCTACATCTTCACAACTAAAGCTTTTTGATTGTGCTCTCAGATGCTGTTTTTGGACTCTCCTGTCTGGATTCATAGCCCCAAAAAAGAGTGCAATTCTTTTTGGATTGGCAGGAATTTAACTTCAGGCTTCATGAGGAGGACGTCAAAGTAACATCAAGAAGAGTGCCTGCATTGCAAAGAGCTGTCCTCCTGGATGAAGAACATCTCTTCACAAATATTGCATGCATGAAGGTAAGACTCCTTGTCAATAACCTGCTGACCTCTCATGGATTAACTGGCCATAGTCAGGAGATATCTCATCCTCCACTCCTCAGATAAGTGAAGAAAATGTTATCATATCTCTTTTCCTTCTCTTCCAAGGCCCCCCCTCCCCCAACCTTGATCTAGTCATCTGTATCATCAACATCTGGTATGTACCAACTTCCTCAATTCTTGTTTCATTGACAATTGTCAGCATCAATCTTCTGTCTGTTTGAAACCATGAGTCTCAGAACTTTCATTTCAACTTTCTAATTTAAAATTGTGTGTTCTTCTTAACCTCTAAATACTTACAAGGTCATTTAGAACTGTCGGAAAAATCTTGGATTCATGGTTGGTTGTTGCTGTGTCTTTCGCATGCAAGTGTAGATTGTGGCCCAATGCCATGGTAGGAAGAGGAATGCAAGCTATTCTTTTGAAGAATAGCTAGAGTCATAGGTTTGTGGGTGACTGTATTCCTACTTTCAGCAGGGGTAATAGTGTTTGGGGTGCCTGCAGTTTTTCCTCAGAAGAGAAGTATGAGAGAATCTTGAGGGTGTTATTGACAATCATCCCTCTTCTTCAAGACCTAACAAGATTAGGAGGAAGGTTCAAAGATATGTGTTACATACACTTGAATTGCAGACCAGAGACGCAAAAAAGACAGGCATCAGGTTTTAGTAAAGTTGTGGGGTTGAAGGAATGCTCCCTTCAATCTGTCCTGTGCATGGTGCCACAAGGATGACATTATGCCTTTCCATTGCCCAAGTTTGCAGTGTCAAAGTTACAGTGAGGATTCTTAGAGCATCTCCACCCCAAACCTGGAAACAACACCTTTATGTTAAAATAGAATAGTGTTTAATGATCACTGTCTGCACCCACTAACGTCATAAAAGTCCCTTTAAACGGTCAAAGACCATTTATATCTTTAAATCTGGACCAGTAATGGTCACTGTCCAAATCCATAGTAGAAAAAAGATGTTAAAGGGGTTAAATTGACCACTACAAAATCGACATCAATACAGGAGCGCACGAGGATTAACGCTATCCTGCTGCAAGATTTAATGAAAAGGGATGTTTGCAGGTGTGGGGTGGAGATGCCCTTACTCATGTAGTGGAGACTCAGGACTTGAGAGATCAATCCAGAACCCTGACTGCAATTTCTGTGATGTGTCAATCCCTGATTTGCAAAAGCATATGGGGTTCTGGATTTGAATCTCTTAGTGAATGATGATGGTGTGAGAATTTTCAATTCTTTATAGAATTCATCTTGTTTTGATTCTGGCTTCGGGTTTAAGTTGTGCAGATTTCTTTCATTTTCCATAATACACACTCATGTACAATGTTAATATCATGGAAGCCCAATCCTTCAGAACTTCCGGCGACCAATTGATTTCTTCCTGAATTTAGATTTTTTAATTCATGTGACGCACCCAGGTGTGAGTTAAAAAATTCAAACCTTGGATTGAAAATAAGCAAACCATCTTATGTGTAGCCCCAATGACAAATGTGCCCCTGCGCCCCCGACCCCCCAAAAACACAAGAAAAACAAGAAAGAAATGACAAAAGAACTCATGAAGCAGTAGTAATTAATGGTGTTTGGGGAACCCATGAAATCATGGAGCATGGACAAGTCAACTCTGCTCTTAAATAGTTGGGAAAATACTTGGGCATGTACACAATATATGTATGGCAAGAAATACCTTCCTGATCCTCAATACTTACCAAGACAGAGTACTGGCATCATCTGCTCTGACGTTTCCCACCATGGTAGCAGGCAGTGCAACGAAACTAGTAGCTTGGGTGTCGTAGATCGTACTGTTCCAAAAGGAGGAATTTGTTGAACCCGAGGGTGTGAAAAAAGCGCCATTCAAGAATTGGTCACCGGATGATGTCCAATTCCAAGTGTTTGCGGATCCAAAATCACTGCCTCCATCATCGATGCGCATAGTCACCTGCAAAGTGTGTTTTGTAAATTAATCAGCGATGGACCCTAAATGATTCGTCATCATCAGATCGTTGCAGCAGAGGAAAAATAGAGCCGTCAGCTCGAGAAGAATATAATATTATGTTGTGGAATCGACTTGATTGACGCTGTAGATCATAGTGGGTTTGTTGGCTCTGCCTTTCAGGGTAGAGAATTTATTGTGATGCACCCAGAGAAACGGGGCAAAGTTTGGAATCCCTACATTCTAGGGTCATGTGGAGTGCACTATCAGAAACATTTCCAACATAACTGAAGCATCCACTTAGGCTTCACCATGCTAATCACCGTGTGTTAAATCCAAATTAGTATGTTGAATATCTATCATCCTTATGGATGTCATTTCAAGGCTAGAGCGCTAGGTAGCTAAATCTTCACGTCTAGATCATAACCAGATTGATTTGATCACGAAGAAGAATTCTTACCTCCTTCGAGGTGCTGACATTGGGAGCAGAGTAATGATTTCCCTCGCTGTTGATGGTGGGAGCCTCACTGCCTCCTACTGCATATATCCCCCATGATGCGTAGTCGTTGTTCACCACATGAAAGAACCCATGTCGGCATCTGCAATGTCGCAAAAAAAAGGGGGAGAAAAGTCTACGAAGTTGAAAGCTCATCAAGGGTTTAGGGTTTATCAAGCTCATCAAGCTGGTTTTTCCCAACATTCTTGAATCATGTGATTTGTTACCGTTTTCTGGCATCCCAATGTCATGCGCCTCGTACAAGCAAGATCTTGAGATTGATTAGTATGTACCATGATCTAAGAAGTGAGCAAAAAGAGCATGACAAATTACTGACTGACCTTGGCAGGCGCTGTGTGAGATTGGCTCCAAAATGGTTGAACGCAACTGTAACCCGCAAGTTGCCGTCCATAGTGTCATTTGGATGTGCACCAAGAAGCATCACCTACACGCGTGGTTGCGAACAACAATGTGATTACAATAAACGAATTCCTTCTGACAGGCAACTTGAGAGCAACATCCCCAGCAAGAAAGAAAACCGGATCACGCTTTCAAGCAATCGTTCACTTAGCCAAGACGACCAAGAAGAACAAGAGGACAAGGTTTTGCGCACTGCCCTTGCACACCTTATCATGGTCGGTGAAATAGTTGTTGGAAATGGTGATATCAGTTGATCCCATGATGACGGCAACCAGTCCATCTGCGCAATTGGCGAAGTAGCAGTGATCAACCCAGATGTCCTGAGACCCGAAGATGTTTAACAGCATTGCCGTCGGTTATTCCTCTTTACCCGAAACGTGTGCTATTGCTTCGAACCATCGCAGGTCCGGTAAAGATGCAGTCGTGGATGTGAACTCCGTGAACGATGACGTGATTCAGGTACTCCAGTGTTAGACAAGCGCCACCGGCGATATGGATATCGAAGCCTCTGCCATCGATGGTCTTGAAACTGGACATGATAAGCTCTTCTTTGAGAGTCACGTTCATATCGCTGGCGAAGATGATTCAGAGAGGCTCTGCCTGAGTAACACCGTAGCGCAACGTGCCTGGTGCGGGGTTCACAGTATCATTGTCACTGTTATCGGTAACAATATAGATATGCCCTCCGTGTCCACCGATGGCCTTACTGCGGAACCCGAGAGCACAGTCCGCAAGGCTTTGCCGGTTGTTTTCCCAGTTCCGATCACATCTCCAGCAATCGTCGATCGGATTTCCAGATCCACAGCTGCTTTGGAGAACTGATCTTCTGGTGTAGTCGCGGATCCTTCCCTCTGTCTGCTCATTGCTGCACATAAACTCATATGTTATCCTTGATTGCAGGTAAACTACCTACTCGGTGCTCTGGACATCGAAATCCATCATGAAGTACGAGAATCGATGCGCCGTCACATATAAGGCCTAGAATGGAAAGCTCTATGCAAGAGCTGCTTGCAATCTAATACATGCAGCACTAGAACAAATCTCACACTTTCTAAGGAACCACCGAAAGCACGCGCAATGAAGAGGTTGCAATTGTCTGTAATTTATGAATGATATTGCATCTTGTGCAGTCTTCTCGTGTTAAATCGAAGCTTATACGGACCATAATGGTTGTAATTCTCACCGTTATCGCAATTGATCGCTACTGCAGCGGCGCAGGTACATACTTTTCGGTTCTGTATTGGTCTTTACTACAACCGATAGCGACAAACGTCTTCTCTTTGCAGAAAAGATGACTTCGTATGTATAGGAAACGACTTCACTGCGCTGCGAGATGAAAGAATTACGAGAAACAATTTATGTCTTGACTACGAATCTGAGCGCAATCTACAAACAATGACGAGTTGCAAAACGTACCTGGACCCCACGTTGAACGCCGGCCACAAGTCCGCCTCATCGATCCTGGAAGTCACAACTCTTCCTCGACCACCAGCTAGCCGCGAAGCCGAATCTAAAGCTGGAGCCTGTCTGGCAGCTCCGCACACAGAAACACTCACATACATTACCGTTGTAAACACGAACAATGCAACTACAATGTCCTCAACCGAGTGCCGCATTGACGGAGTAGCTGAGCCAAATAATAAACGCGCAATATTCGAAATCCTCCGGTCTGGATTCTGCAATATTTTTCTTGAAATTCGGAAACGAATCCCTCAGAAAAATTCTCCTCAAACGATCACCCCCACCCCGATAAAAAAAAAAAATATATACTTCTCGGGACTACAAAAAAAAAAAAAAAAAACCACAGCAAAAGTAAGCTTGATCAAGAGCTCGAGACAATAAGTTCCCAAATCAACCACAAGCAGCTTATAATTATAGCCAAAAGTCGAGATCGACCTGATCCGATCGAGAACGATTGCAGATAGCAACGCTTTGAGATTATTTTTAAAGCAAAGATAAATTAGGCGGGAAGGAAGAGATTATCAGGAAACAACAACAGTACACAACTCTGATCCAGCTGCAAAGACAAGAAGACAGGAATTGCATATAACTTCCAACAATGTACTAGCTAGCTAGCGAGAGGAGAAACAACAGCAGCAGATCACGCAGCAGCACAGAGAACACATGCATGAGGATGAGAAGTGCAAGCAGAGTTACAGGGGGTTTGGCCACGCAATTGTAGGCAGGATCCGCGGAGACGAGCAGGGAAGCATTGTCGGAATTGCATGCATGTTGTGATCCTCCCTCCCTTCCGTCCTCCCTCGGGAGTCGGGAGGTGTGCCGCTGGCGGCGTCGCAGCAATGTACTTTGTAAAGGCCAAGCTCGTCAAGCTCTTGCCCATTATGTACTGTGTAATGGTCGAGCCCTTCAAGCTCCTGCCCATTATGTACAATGTAATGGTCGAGTCCCTCAAGCTCCTGCTCATTATGTATTAAGTAATGGTCGGGCCTGTCAAGCTCCTGCTCATTATGTACTAAGTAATGGTTGAGCCCATCAAGCTCCTGCTCATTATGTACTAAGTAATGGTCGAGCCCATCAAGCTCCTGCCCATTATGTCCTGTGTAATGGTCGAGTCCTTCAAGTTCCTGCCCATTATGTACTATGTAATGGTCAGCCCATCAAGCTTGTTCCCATTATGTAATATGTAATGGTCTCGCCCATTAAGCCCCTGTCCATTACGCACTACTTAAGGAGCTCTGCAACTTTGTGACTTTTTATGCTCTGGTAGGGTCCTAAGTTTGCAGAGTTTTCTCCAAGTTCTCGCAATTCTACAATGAATTCTATTATGCAATTAGTTGCATGTTAATTGCATAGAAGCTACAAAATGATTAATTGTATATGACATGATTTTTACTAGTCGTATATAATTAGTCATTTTGTAGCTTCTATGCAATTAACATGTAACTAATGATTTACAAAATGAACATGTGTCATAAAAATAATTGTTTAATTAACTAATAATTACCTAAGTTAATATATCCAATGTATCTACATAGGTTAATATATTTTATACCTAATAATTTATATAAATAATATACTTAATGTTAATAGACTACACTAGATATAATGATAATAATTATAATTTAATTAATATATATATTAGTATCAAAATTAATAGTTAATATTACAAATAATAATAATAATAATATTTATTATCTACTATTACCTATAATATATAGTATAATTAGTAGGTAAACTATGTCAATATGATGTTTATTTATTAAGTAACAATTAAGTTCAAGTAAAATTTTTATTTCTTATGATTTGTCCTACCTATTAAGTTTGTGAAATATATAATTAGGTGCATTACAAGTTTTTAAAAAAAAAGATATTTGAGATGAACTAATTATAATATTTGGCCTTAAAGGTTAAACCTAAAATAGGATTGTATCAAATTATTTACCTACCTACTTACTTAAGCCTACCTATTGGTTTCATTAATCTTATGTACCTAACTACTTATGCCTACTTACTTATTTAAGCACCGCATGTTGACATACTATTAACCTTAAGTTGAATGATTAGACTAAATTAATTAAATTAATTAAATATCAAAGTAAGGTTAAAATTACCATGTGTCATGAAATAATTGGCCAAAACCATAGACATTTGTCACAATATAAAAATGGTTCATTTTAATTATGCATAGTTAAATCTTATATATGCAATTGGTTTTCCATGAATACAATGGATGAAAGTATATTATGATATCATATATGTATGTCAAATATAAAGTGTTTCATGTAACGAAAAATTGCATGTAATTTGTCTTAACCAATTATGACAATTTTGGGGTTTTATTTATTAAAGGTAGGCAAATGTCTTGTTGATGGGCGGTTTGGATTTAGCCATGTCATAGTTTAAACAACCAATGGCCATAAAACATGTGGCAATTTGTTATTTGTTCCAAAAATATAAATTATAATTATATTAATTAAATATATAATTAGTTACTTATAATCCATCCTAGGTTAAACTATCCTAGGTTGGATTATTTAGCATAAACTAATAAGTAGGTAGGTAGGATCCTTTTTTGTTGTTGGTGACAAACCTTTTTGATTAGTTCATCCCAAATGGCATATGTGCACTTTGAATGTTTATAATGCATACCATGTATCTAGTTCAGTCTTTTAGTGCCTACTTATATATTCTACAAGTTTAAAATTGTAAACAAATGATAATATGGAATAAAATTTTCTAATGAAAAGGAAATATTACAACATTATCATGTCCTTTATCTCATACAAAAACATTATCATATATCTACTTTGACACATTCCCAATTCCTTGAAGGACTCAAATGTGAGTTCAAGTAAAAGACAGTGGAAGAAGGAAAAGTCTGGGCACGCTCCCTAGTTCACAACACTTTGAGGCGTAGAGGGGCGTGTTGGAGCTCCGGGATGAGATTAAGAAAAATTAACAAGCTTCATTCACTCACACGAACCTTCACACAACCCACACAAAGTGGTTAGTGCATAGTTGAAACACCTTTGGTGCTAAGACGAACTATGGGCAACACGAACACACTAGACTCATCACAGTTTGGACTTGAAAGAAATCAGAGCAAGGGGCAATGAACATTACGCGGAGTGGGGACGTAACATGCCAACATGACATTTATGCAAACAACATAACAAGTTATGGGCGGGTGGGTCACGGGTTATGGGGCGATGGAGTGTTGCTGATATCATGGATGCGCTAACAATACTTTTGCACCGAACACATTCATTTCCTTTACTTTTGCACCAAACACATTCATTTCCTTTGGCCTGTTTAACGTCCTCTCACACCCACCTTATCTAAAATGCACAAAGGTCACACGGTCCTTATCTAAAATGTCCCAAAGATGGACAATGAGTGAGGTTGACTTATTCGAAAGAAAGCCTTTTGTTTTTCAACAAAAGAATGAGCCTACCGACTACCAACCCACATGCGCAACACTTTTTACGTGAAATGTAGAAACTTGAATGCTATTTGTCTGTTCTATTTGCTTGTAGCTAGGTAAATAGTGTTGGACCGCAGGTTCTACCAGAGACCGCAAAGGATGTACTTCACAAGTACATTGTAACTTCGTTTGTTTTGTCACGTTCTGCAGTGCTCCTGCACTCTTGGTACCATTGGAAAGCCCTGAGTTGATAGCTATGCCATGGCACCTCATATCAAGATAATTGAAGCGCAAATTGTGGAGATCTTCTGTCACAAACCAGATACCACCCAGAATGATGTAGCGAGAGAAATTGAGAATCACAAGTCAGAGATCAAGAGTGTACTAGGCTCTAGTGTCTCCCGCTGGGATATATTACCAACGCACATGCTCATCTTGGAAATCTTCAACGCGCATCATCTTTGAGTTGGCATTGCGTCTGAATCTCATGACTCATGCCGTCTACCCTCATGAATCCATTCGCTACTGATGAGATACTGCCCTGATGTACATTGATCTACGGTCGACAAGTTACGCTTCGAGCTTTCGCTCTCTAAATATCGATTGTTATACGAAAATTTTGAAAGACATACATCTGATACTGTTGCAAACGTTGTGAGATAGTGCATTTTGAGATAATGCAAAAAATTGTTTTTGGCATTCCCTGTAAGGAAAAGAGTAGAAACCTCTGATGAATCAAGGTTGAATAAAAAAAACATAGGGAAAGATCTCCAAGGGAATCGTGGGACCGATATTTCAATGTTTTATTCTAATTTTCACATTGTGAAACAAAAGGAATCGTTATATTTTTCCATTGTCAAACAAAAAAATTGATGTTTGCAAAGGGAAAATTCGCGTCCTTCTGGATGGTACCACAGGGAATCCTAAAAAAGTTTCTTGTGAACGTTTTATTCTAATTTCTACATTGTGAAACAAAGGGATCATTGTATTTTCGCACTGTCAAACACACAATTTTTTGTTTGCATGGGGGAAATTCAAGTTCTTTGGGATGGTCCCATAAGGAATCCTAAAAAAGTTTCTTGTGATGGCGTTGAGATAAAACATCTTGCTGCATACATTCCGAGATTGTGAACAACCACCAGCAACCATGAGGAGTTATTTAAGTCTTCATATTTTGTACAACTCCTTCGATCAGTATCTTGGACTCACATACCAATCACGAGGACGACTTAACCACACATCCGCGAAACGTTTAATACTGCAACCACACTCTTCAGGATAGATCCGGACACACCCAGATCATGATTTCTTTACATATATCTAAATATCTATCTTAGTACTGAGCAACAGATGCCAGAGTTGGCTGGCTGTAGGTGGTAATGGCGGCTGTAAGGGTGACCGAAAGGGAAGCGAATTGCGCGTTTGCAGCTGGCTTCTGGGTCGGAATGAGATCAATCAAATCCAAGGCCAAGGTGTCGATACCTGCCTCTAGATTTACAAGAGCCAGCCTGATAGGCTCGAAGAAAGGGACCAAGGTCAGCAGCCCGTGCTTGCCAATAATAACTTGCAGCAATGCCTGGTGGACCTGCACGAACGTGG
>Ga0116227_10005104_pt1 | contig 28042 bp, 30 predicted proteins | sample S1TSphgellanicum_FD_89693 | JGI IMG/M metagenome (GOLD analysis project Ga0116227, IMG submission 89693) | Host-associated microbial communities from peat moss isolated from Minnesota, USA - S1T2_Fb - Sphagnum magellanicum MG | ecosystem: Host-associated > Plants > Peat moss > Unclassified...
AAGGGGGTTTTTTTTTTTTTTTTTTTGCTTTTTGGGGGGTAGGGGGAGGAAAGATAAGGCTAGAGGGTGGGGGTGGCAACTTTGTTTTAGGGTTGTTTGTATTTAAAAGGATGCTCCAAAAAAAAGTAGGGGCTTCTTGAGTGAAAGATTCAGAGAAATTGTTGGAAGCTTTTTGTGACTATATTGTTGTGAGAGGGTCTGATGTAGATCCTAGTTTATTGTCTAAGATGGAAGTGTTCATAAAAAAAAAAGAATGTGTAACCGGGCTTTGTGCATTAGAGAGGGGTGACGATGTTTTCACATCTTCATATGCAAATGGTTGTCAAGCTCCATATTTCAAACTTGAAAATGTTGAACAAGGTTCTCAAAGAGCGATTGGGTGAGATGGTTAAAGAAAAACACCAAATGAGCATGTCATGCACTACAAGCAAGCAGTTACAAGACACTAGCTTTTACACATTTAATGGTATGGTTGGCTACTGTATGAAAAATATTGATGAAAATCATTTTCAAATTGTGCATCATAATGTTAATGGGGAAATGATCAAAGTTGGCATGTTGGAGTTTGTCAATTACAAAGCCACAACAATGAAAAATTGAGTGTGTCTCACACATCAAATTGTTTTGGAGCCCAGGTTTAGGGTTTAGGGTTTAGCTCCGTATTTCAAATTTTTCATAAGCACACAATGAAAAAAATGATAAACTCATCTCTTGTAGGGGTGTTACATCATGTGATTCAAACTGGTCAATTTTATCCTGTAACTGGTTGGGTAGTTCCGTTTCATAATGCTGAAATGGATTATCAACGATAGGAGTCTTTATGAAAATGCATGGTTGCACCACATTTGGTGGATCTTCATAACATAAATTCAAATTATTTTTGAGCATCCTTCAACTAGGTGGTCGAAAATTCGAAAGCTGCAAAGGGAAAGTTGTATAATTATTTCGGCAAAAAAAAGGTCAAAAAAAAAAATTACAATTGTTCACCATTAGAAGTGCCTAGTGATTCTAATGAATGATAACAAGATTGCCATTCAAATTTTGTGCGTTTGCATGTAAATAATGGCCATGCTTTGTGAACAATTGTTGCAATATGTACAATGTTACTATGAATAAAACTCTCATTTCATATCACTCACACTTCAAAAGGATTGTTGTTTTTCTCTTTTTTTTTTTTTTGACCCTTTTTGAGAAAGTTTTTTCCCTCTTGGGTCGATCAATGAATTTATCACATTTGAAGTGGGCACTTGAACCACATGACCCCCACTAATCTAATACAAAGAAAAGTAAGTACCCCCTCCCCCCCCTTTGTTGAGGAGTTAGTAGAGGGTTGGGTTTTGGAATAACTATGTGTGAATGCTAAAGGAAAGCTTCGATTTGAATGGAGAAAAAAAGGGGGGAAGAAAATAACATTGATGCAATTGCTGCAATCTGATTGGTGCAATTGCCGAAAATATGCCTAGAAGGACAGGTGGGTTGTATAAGTCCTAAACGTATCCTTGTTTTCTGAGCCTGCGTGGCTGCTGATAGTTGGGTAGAATATTTTCCGACCAATAGGTGTGCTCCAGCTGGTACTTCGTGCTGAGCCTTCCAAAGGCCTTTAAAATTTTTTTTTTTAAAAACAGGGGCTTACTCCCATTGGTGGTTGAGGGGTCTACTCCACCCCCATAAGGTGACAGTCCAGTGGTCGTCGTCTCTGCACGACATCAACAGGCCCTGGGTTCGAATCCCCCCGATCCCTTCCGCCCCTTCCTGCTCGCGGCAGGGGAAATCCTCGAAGCTCTTCTTCTGCTACGAAGAAGAAGAAGAAGGAGGAAGAGGAGAAGGAGAACGTGGAGCAGAAGAAGGAGAATGACAGAGAGATTGTGAGCGGGGGTTGTTTAAGTGATTCTGTAGGAGGTGAATTGTGAGTATGCGCCTTGAATCCAGTGAGTGAGGAGACTGGAGTTGTGGGTAGTATGGCTGTGTGTGGTCGTTCCTCAGTCTCGACCACAATGGCAGCTTCTTGTTCTTCTTCATCATCTTCCCTTTTTTTCAAGGTAAAATTGCACTTCGTCAATTCACTGACAAGGGGTTAGATTACATGCTTTGCTTGTCGCCTCTAGTGGCTCACGGAGTTTTTCGAATTGATGGTCGTATGGTTGAGAGGAAGCTCTTGTAGCTTCAGAGGTTTTTTGTAACCCTAAAATTGGACCGTGTAGTGTTTGGTTCTTTGGGTGAATTACGGGGCTGCTGCTGCTGCAGCTTTGAGTTGCGGAACTCTTAAGAATTTGTTGTCTTTCTAGGGTTTTGCTTGATGGATTCAGGTTTTGTTTTTTGGGGTCTTTTTTCGGCAGGCAGGAGAAGACTCCTCTAGGCTCTTGACAGAATGCAAGACACCAGTTCAGGAAGCTTGCTTTCTGGCTTTATGGAGGCATCAAAGGTGTGCATTAAAACCCTCCTACCTTTTGAGCAACAGCCTTTGAATCCTTGGCTGAGAAGCTGTGACAACATGCTCTGTTGCTGGAACATTAGGGTCCCCTCAGTTGACACGTATTTCCATTGAATTATTGTACATGGCTGGTGAATTATACATGTTGCAACTTTTGGCAGGATAGTGGTGGGAAGACCAAAACTTCATCTACAAAGATTGGTGGTTGCAGCAGCAACCTCCAAAAGTCGGAGAGCAAATTTATGTGTGAGAAAACAGGAGACTGTGCCCCTGCCAACATTGACAGATCCCTTGGGAAACCCACAGCATCTGAGCAGTTTTCTTCAGCAGCCTGCTGGCACAAAATCAATGCTGAACACAAATGTGCTGGAAAGATTTGAGTATCTGGGAGATGGTGTCTTTCGATGCTATTTGCCGAAATTATTGTTGTTGAAGTTGGAGGTGGCACCCATTGTTGACCTCTTTGTGTCTGCGACTCACAATGACTGCTGTGTGGAGATGCTCTCATGCAAGGTGGGTTCTTAGTTTTTCTAGTTTTTTGCTCTTTGTGGTAGAACCTGTTTATAAACCTTGATGGGCTGAGCATAGGGCAATAAAAGTTGCACAGTGAGGATACATGTTATCATGAAATGGGAGGGAGCCCCAGCTCACTTGTCTCCAAATCAGAGTAATCTCTGGAAAGCAAAAGGAGGTCTGCTTTCATGTCTGGTAATTTCATTTCCACCCTTGATGGAAGTGCTTTGGAAGTACCTCTTGTTCTGTAGATGAGTGTTGCACTGTTTGTTTTTTTGGCCAAGTGATGGAGCATGGTGGGGAAACTTGGGGTTTGTGTTACAGTTTGCTGGGTCCCAAGCTGTGGAGGAACAAAACAATCATTTTTCAGGTTCATACTTTGACAGTTAAATTTTAGTTTTCATTTTCTCAATTTGGTGACAAGTAGAAGATGGCAACTTCTTCAACAGATTTCAAACCCACTAAGCTCAACATTTTCTGTTTTTGTTGTTGCAGCTAGCATGAAGAACTATCTTAAATGGCAGTCAAGTACTGAAGGAGAACCTGTACTACATGTGAATGTGGAGCTCAATGTTGCTCTAGAGGTAAACACATGAGAAATTTATCGTGAAGACTTGCAATTGCAAACAGTTGCAGCAGTACACAATCAAGAATTGGGCTACAAAGTTTTTAAGCCTTTTGATTATAGCCCAGAAGTGGCAATCTCATATACAGTGTTTTCCCAAGACTTGGATTTTTAATGTTGGCTTTTTTGACAGGTCTACACTCTCCCTTTTACAATGTTACCACTCTCAGCTGTGGAGACACCTGGCAATGTGTAAGTGGTCATGACTTGAGATTGAAGCTTCTTGTTGACTTTGAAAAGGTTTGATGAAGCTTGCAACATCTATAGAGCTGGGGAGTATTGCTATTTCTGTCTATAAGGCTTCCACAATAGGGCATGTTGGTACTGTGGTGTGATACACCTTATTCTACTTCTTTTATGAGCTCCCGTGCAAACAAACTATCATGATGAATGTGTGTAGCAAATTTGATCCTGTTGTTTTGAAAAAGGGCAAGGCCATTGATAACTTCCACATGGAGAAAAACACCAAAAATCTGCATTCTGTGGTATGTTGCAGAATTATGCAAGCAATGTTGGACCGGCTGGTCCCAGTATTCATAGATCACCTGTTTATGGACTACCAGAGGTGGGTGGAGGAGGGAGCTGCAAGCCTTGACTCAGATTGTATGTCATCCTTAGAATCTATTTCCATTCCTCCCAATGCGAATGGGCAGAAGCGCTTACCAGTTGAAGTTGCCACAAGTACGTGATTCTTGGCTTTGGGACAGTCAAAGAAGAAATCATTTCTACAAATTTCCTTGTTGAGCTAACCAGTGCTATGCTATCACCAACACTAAGATTATATTGTCATATTGTCTTCCTCCTTGGTGATGGCATTCAACTCAAATTGAGGGAAGTCACATGTACGCTAGAAGCTGTTGTACTAATATCCGGTCAAGGAGTAAGCACAATGTACTATCAATGTCAGGTGTTATTTTTCAGGCGTCTTTCAGATTGTTGGCCAATTTTATTAATGACACCTTCAGATACTAACATTTATTACAAGAGAATGGTGAAACTGCCTTGACTTAAGAATCATTGCTCCAGGGATGGAGCTTGCAGAAAAGGTGAACTTGCCTTCTTATTGATAGATAGTTATTTGTTTTCTCCGTTTGTTTGAGTAGACAGACTACCATACATGATGAGCAAAGACACTCATCAGCTGTATGATTTGTGGTTCCAAGTGGAAGCCCATCAGTTGATTTTCTATTTGGAATTTATTTGTTTTTGTCTGATGATTTGTAGTTTCATCATTGTGACATTCAGGAATGATTACAATATAAAGTTGTAATATTTACAGTGTCATTAATCAGAACTGCATTGGATTTTCAATGGAGGATGTGTACAGAGTAGTAGTCAGTGTATGACACAAACAGTTCCAAAGTACTGTGTTACAGAGACTTTACATTTCTCGTGTGGAGAAATGCAGTATGGAAGTATGGAAGCTTGGTACATTGCAGAAATTCAGAGTTGCGATTCTCTTTCACTATAATTGCTGATCTGCTTGTGCATAGCCTAAAACATTCACATACCCCAGCATCAAGAAGACAACAGTAGCAGAGCCAAATTTTCCCCCTTCTCCATCACTATATGAACTGTGTGTGCTCATCTATCTTTTTACAAACATAAAAGATGGGACAAGATGACTTCGAAGACTATGAAAAAATGGAGTGAAATTATCAAAGTAATTCCACATGATCCCATCCCAGCTGACTTTGATAATGATTACAAACTAACCCTAAACCTGGTGATACAGAACTGCTGCACTCAGTTTACTGAGGGGAGACTCTGCACCTGTAGCAAGAGATCAAATATTGGTACCAGAATAATCAAAGAAGAAAACTATAAGATGAGTGACAAACTAACCCTAAACCCTAAACCTGGACAGATAACCATGTACTCAAAAAGGAGGAGAACCACTCCAGAGACTGCAGCAAGAGAAAATCAATGTTGTTGGCATGGGAATAATCAGAGAAGAAAACGTTCCAGAAGTAACACATGGAGTAGACAACAACAAAAATCTATCATGCAATGGGGATGCACTTATTCATGCAAAAGAATTAGGAATAGGAGGAAGAAGGCAGAGAGAGCTCTTGTGCTTACAGACTCTTGTGCACAGTGATTTCTTTTTTATAAGGGAATCAATCAATTTTACTCCATTATTGCTGTCCCTCCAATCGCCTTCAACTTCTCGATGATCTGTTCTGCCTCCTCCTTGCTCACCCCTTGCTTCAACAGAGTGGGTGCCTTCTCCACCAGCTCCTTGGCCTCCTTGAGACCCAGAGCTGTGAATGCGCGCACTTCTTTGATGATCTTAATCTTGGAAGCCGCTTCGTATTTCTCTAGCTTCAAATCGAATTAGGTTTTCTCAGGTTTCTTCTCCTCAACACCAACCGTTGTTGCTTTTCCTCCTGCAGCACCTCCCATTCCCACGCATGGCATCATCCCCCCCATGGCCATTCCCATTGCTGGCATCATCCCCATCCCTGCGGGTAAGCCTAGTCTTTTCTTCAACAATGTGGTGAGGTCGGATACCTCGAGCAGCGTGAGAGTAGAGATTTCATCCACTAGCCTTTGAACCTTCTCGGAGGGCTGCGTCCTGGCCTCCGTGGGGTCGTAGTCGGGTTCATCCCGCGCAACAACATTACCCAACGATCTAGTACACCTTTGCCACAAAATGCCTGGAAGTGCTGCAGGAGGAGGAGGGAGAGAAGGCGACACCACGATGTGACGGATGACGGATCGCCGCAGCAACGATCGAGCTGCAGGACAACTCAATAATTGACTCATAGCAGAAAACGACCTGTCTCCTCCACAAAACCTTTCATGTGCTTGTCTCCATTTCCGCTTTCCTCACCACATTCGTCTTCTCCACTACTGCTGGGCCGCAACTCCAGAAATGAGAAACCCAAAACTCGCAATCAAAAATCGACAACAACCCATTCTAATTGCTACACAGAGCTTCTTCTCCCCTGTGCTTAAAACCAGGCAAAGAGGACAATAAGGCAGCAGCCAAAACCAAAAAACAAAAAAAATAACACTCTGTCGTTCCTCTGTCGTTCCCGCACAGAGACAGACGGACAGAAACAAGATAGACAGAAGAACATGCAGAGCGGCGAGGTTCGTGCTTCACCAGCGATGTCGCACTTCTGGGATTTTCAGATTCTGGGTTTTTCCCTCAGGGGTTTTGCTTCCAGCAAGCAACTCACTGGCTAAACCTCATGGCTCAATTCACAAGTGGTTCTGGGTTCAAATCCCACTACCAACGAAAACTTGCCCCTTTTTCTCGCTAACTATTTCTAGTAGCCTAAAACGCTGACCTTTAGTAGTAGGCCTTAAACCCTCTTCAAAGCCCTTTAGTCCTCACACGAAGTCTTCTGCGTGTGTGTCCTTTAGTCGTCGTCGTTGGAGATTTTGTAGTAGTAAGGCGGCTTTGTCGTGGCTGTGAGGAGTGTTCATGTCTTTTGTATTGCTTTGTGAATCTCTCTCTCTCTCTCTCTCTCGGTTTTCTTCCTTGAAATTCCTTGCCACTTTGGTAAGAAGCTTGAGTTCTTTTTTGTTTTTCTTCCTCATATTAGTTGGAATCGTTTGCTTTGTGACTACTTTCTTCACCTGAGGAAGACAGGCGACGGTATTCCCCAGAAGTGATTTGTGATGTAGGCCCTCTCTTAGATTGGCACATGCTCTTCCTGCTCCTTGATTTCACTGGTGTAATAATTAGGTTTCTTTGAATCCAACTGTGGATTTGTAATCCCATTCATGGACGAGCAGATTAAACCAGGTTTCTAAGTCAGACTTGGAATTGAGGTAAAATGGTTGTAATAAAGAACTTGGGGTCATAAGGATTAAAAAGTGTGTTTGGCATTTTTCACAATGTTCTCAAATAACAATTGTAGGTGGGTCAGTAGGTAACCGCACTTCAGTTCCTTGCCTACTCACCTAATATGATACTTACCCACTGATATAAGTAGAGGTAATTATGAGGGTTTCCAGGATAAGGTACCAAGGTGATAATTGCCAAACTTCCAATCTAACTAGCTAGATAAGCACCAAACAGGTTCAATAAATTACATGCAGTTCACTTTGCCATAGCCTATCATGCCCAGGTTTGCATGCTTCAAGGCACAACTTATCTCTGGCATGACTTTGTTTTCCACATCCTCTTTAATGAAACCTGCAAAACTGCTACCAAATATATATCTATGAACTTGCAGAGAAATCTCCACAATGAGAAATCTGATGGTAAACTGCCAGTGGGGAACATCAGCTTCTCACCACCAAACTCAGAAAGAAGTATTCTGGACAGGGTATGTTCTCAGACTTGGTTTCACCCCAACTCCTCCACAAGTACTGCAAGTCCTTCAAAATGAAGAATTGTTGCCTCTTCTGTCATTTTCTCTTTCATGTCATATGCATTCCACAAATGCATGAGCAGTGGTAGTCTGGAAATGAGAAGCGTTGTCCTATATTCCCAGTGCCTTTTTGATTTCCAAGAAAATCATGAATGGGAGAAACTCTGTTGAGCATAAGTTTGTACTAACCTTTGGGGATAAAATGAATCCACTGGACTCACATTTGATAAGTAGCTTCTGAATTGCATCAAAAAAATCTGCATTAAGTTGTGGGGGCTGCAGAGCGATGAAAATGAATGTGTTTCCACTCCCATTCACCAGCATCATTTTTCTGCCGTTCCCATACCCGAGTTTCATTGTGTGCACTGGTGTGACCTGCCTTTGGGCTACCAGGTATCTGCTGAAGCCGGGTGTATGTTACAACACCTGCATTGGTACCCAACAGGACAACTTTGGGGGCTACTATTGTGGATTGAACAGCAGGGCCATGTGCACCAGAAGAATTTTCCAGTGCCTTGCCCAAGTCAAAGTAGAACTTGTGGAAATCCAAACCTTCTACCAGTTGACCTGAAATTGCCACACCCTCCACCCAAAGCCATCATGAGCTGGATAGAACAGAACTGCAGCTCATCTGCCATCTTTCTCAGTGTCCATTTAATCATGGGATGGAATTAAGGAGATGCAAAGCTTAAAACAAAGATATCAAAGCAGATCTGAACAGAGGCAGGGTACCTTGAGCTTCTGGCTCAAATGCAGTCAATTTAGGGTGGCAAAGCCGTTGATATGTTGAGTAATCTCCTGTGTCAATTCCCCGTAGGAGTTCTTCTGTGGCCCGAAGTAAATCATCCTTTTAACATACAATTTTTACCAGGTAGTCACTGTGTTAGCTGAGTTACATTCAGGTTTTATGACAATGAGCACCAAGGGCCCATCAACAAAAGTACCAACTCAGGATAGAACAATTGCAGGCAGAAAACTTCAAAGAGAGTTACTTGAACAAAATGCTTGAACAGAGGCTGGACCATATCAAACACATCGTCTACACTCCTTGTCGCATTGATCTGCAGTCACATACTGAGAAGTTGTGATAAAGCAGGAACTACCAGTAATTCCAGTGGCCTCAAAAAGATAATGTCCACAATCAATGCCACTTGAGACCATATAGGGTGTGGGCTACAATGCTAATCACATCCAATCAAACATTCTAGAACATGTATTCAGAGAGGCCAATTTCAATGTGCATCATAGTGTGTACACTCAATAAACCTTTGTACAATTGTAAAGTGCAAGTTCATGAGAGAAGCAAGTGTAGAGAGAGAGATAGAAGTGGGAGGTAGCAGCACCTTGCGCACTTTTCCTGTTGTTTCATAATGATTCACTACAGGAACAGTGGAGTCCAGAAACACTTTGAATCGTTTTCGAATGGTCTCTAGATTATCATCCTCCCGACCCTGTCAACCAGTCCATCAGTGCCACTGACTTAAAACCATTTGGGGACCCTATGGCCTTCCAAGTTTCTACAATTTGAACATAACTGAAGAACTAGATGACAGGTGAGAACTCAGTGCTCAGTGGAAAGCAATTTGTGAGACACATCCAAGAAGTAGACATCTTTGGCATGAGACAGAAAATACACTCTCTTAATATCTCCACTGAGATCTCCAGGGAAGAATGCCTATGCATGTAGCTGATTTGAGACACATGACTAAACAACCAACAAGGTTCTTCACCTGATTCCGACTCAATATTCGTTTCTCCATCTCCTCCTCTGGGCAATCAAAGAAAAGGATGAACTCGGGCTCAATACCTGTCTGCATATTTGACCATTCCAACTCATGAGCAAAATGTCAAACATGGAAGAGTGAATCCAAATATGGCCTCCTCCATCCCAGACCAACACTTGTAAAGCTTACCAACTTGTGGAAAGATCAGGGATCCATTTACTACTATCAGGTTCTGGAAAATTGGAAGAAAACCACCAAAAGAGAATTTGGCAAAAAGGTTCCCTAGCAGGAAAGATTTGAATCAAGTAACCAAAGATACAGGTTCTAGACGCCATTGCAGGGATGGAAAGAGAAAGGAGGGTCTGAGAGGAACTGAGCCTACCACATGCTCAAACACAGCACGATTCTCTTCATTCCGAGGGAAGCCATCAATCAAAAAGTTGTTGCTGTTGCACTCCTCCATAGCCTTCTGGAGAAGTCTAACTGTTACTTCTGATGGCACAATCTTGCCTTCCTTGATTGTATTCTGAATCATTGTTCTGGTTCAATCAGGAAGCCATGATCTTCTCAATTCATGTAGCAATTTCTTTGTATTAGATCATTCAGCATAAGCCCTCAACTGAGGTATAATTTTCACAAAGATGGCACATCTGCCTAGTCCACCACAATCTACTGCATAAAATGCATTGAAATGCTTTTGCGTGGCAGGAAATACCCATTTTCAGACCCTGAGTTGATCTCCGCACGAAGCAAGTCTCCAGCACTGAGATGTACAAAACCATAGCTGTCAACAATTTTGGCACACTGGGTGCCCTTTCCACTGCCAGGTCCACCTGCAGTACAACAAAGAAAAGCCCTAGATCCATGAATCTGCTCTCTCAATTGCTGCTATCTCCTGACCACTGATCCAACTTTTTTTTGCAGCAGTGCATGGTCCACATTGATCATTGAAAAAACTTGGTAATTTTGCATACCTAGGACAAAAATCACCCTTGGGTTTGTGGACTTAAATGAAGCTCTTCCAGCATTTTCAGTGGTTTCATCCTGCAACAAACAATGAAGGATCTTAGATTGTGCAACCAAGTTGAGAAAGTGTGCCATGCGTAGGATGCAAAACTTCATACTCTAAAACAGTTTAGTGTCAGTTCCTCTGCAATGTGTTACATTCATTTCCTCAAGACCCTACCTTTCACCTTGCAATGATACACAATATCATGAGAGATTGTTGATCACATAAGCAAAGGGCATGATCCAAAAAAACCAATACCTCTGTCAACACTGTGGCACCAGCTGCCACTGAAAAACTCGAACCAGTAAATGCCATTAAGCCAGCTGCAGCAAATGTCAACATTGTTTGCCAGGAGTCCTGTGGCATGCAAAATCTTAAGTTCCTCAACTGCTGCCATCCACAGATAAGAGAAGTGGGAGAGAGAGAGACTTGTAGTTTGAGATACACAAATAATTCATAGCCTTTTATATTCATATTGATGAGCCACAGACAGACTTGGTATCATACCTTTGAAAATATATGCTGATCTCCACCTGAGATGCAACCATTCTCGGGCCGTCCTGTTAAAGACTTTGCTTCTAGCTGCAATCACACACATCAATTATTTATGACAAAGATGAAATGTGAGAATTGTGCACAGCTAGGTTTGCATTCAAACCAACATTCATAGAGGGAATTCTGTCAGCATAAATGCCCTACAACCTGAAAAGAAATTGAACATTAGTCTCAGTCCTTATCAGATGAACTATCCACTCTCATGTTTTGATTGATTCTTGCAGTGGAAGATTAGGTTTTCTAAAATGGATGAACTGATCCAGGACCCAGAACCCTAATTTCACACCCTCTATCGATTTGATTGTGAGTTGAGCAAGGCAAAACATCTCTGGACATCAACATGCTATCAGGAGCTTGCTGAAAAGAAGATGAAATTCCGAATCCCTCTCCAAACTAACTGTGCTTCGAATGCCGAGATTCGAAAGCACAGAAGAAGAAGAACAGTAGATTATTTATACTAAAGAATTTGCAATACTTAACTCTATTCCATCTTCATACTTCTCTGTTTCCCTTTCCTCTCACTCCCTCTGCATGTCCTCTCACTGTCTGCTACAAAGAAACCATTCTGTTGGAAATCAAACTACTAAAAACCATCACAAGAATAAAATGCAGGACAAACACAACACACATAAATCGAAATCTCAAGAAAATATAGAATAAGAAATCGGTGCAGAGACTTCAGAGTCCGCAGAAGTTTACTCACCAGTTGCAAGGATGCAGAAGTTGCAGGCAAGTACGTGACACATCTTGTTCTTAAAGTGCGAGACGCAAGAGCGAGCGCAGAACGTGCAGAACCTCCACCCATCTAGTGTATGTCTTCCGAGTCGTAAGAACTCTTCTGTTAGTTCCTAGGCTCTACCGTTTCTTGCCTTCTTCTTCTTCCGTCGCTCACTCAACCACCCGTAATTCTCTTCCGCAAACTCCTTACTTCCTTCACGCCTTGTACTGGATCCCAAAGGCTTCCTCTTCAATTTCTGCTTTTTTCTTAACAGTTCTCATCACCAGCTCTCATTGCTTTTATGCTTTGCAATGTGTTTCTCCATCGATGGTTTTGTACGTTTTGTTTTGTGTTGTTTTTTTTTCTTGGTCCCGAGTTGCAGCACACAAAAGCTTCCGCGTGGCTTTCCCGTAGGAGACAGTGAACAGGGTTCTCTAAACCCTACAGACCCTAGATGAAGGAATGGCTATAGGGGACAGTGAGCAGGGTTTTCTAAACCCTAGAAAACACTAGATGAAGAAATGGCTACAGGGGACAGTGAACAGGGTTTTCTAAACCCTAGAAAACCCTCGATGAAGAAATGGCGACAGCGTACAGTGAGCAGTGTTCTCTAAACCCTAGAAAACCCTAGATGAAGAAATGGCTACAGGGGACAGTGAGCAGGGTTCTCTAAACCCTAGAAAACCCTAGATGAAAAAGGGCTATAGGAGACAGTGAGCAGGGTTCTCTAAACCCTAGCAAACCCTAGATGAAGAAAGGGCTATAGGGGGCAGTGAGCAGGGTTCTCTAACCCTAGATGAAGAAATGGCTATTCTTCAGTTTTTTTTCTTTCAATTTCCTGATGTAGCCAGGATGGCGAGCATCCCTAGGCAGATTCAGACAGATTTTGCCAGTTTGGCGACATTATTTCAAGGACCTCTTTAAAACTGTAGCCAGTAGACATAAATGTGGCGACACCCTCCCCCAAAAAACAGTTTTCTGTCGCCTTTAGGGCGATTAACCTTCTCTTTTCCCCCTTTACAATGGTAGCTGCCCTTTTAGAAAAGTAGAAATTTGGCGAAGATTCGCCAGAAAAAGAAACACTGCTAGTATCCTTTGTAATATTGGTAGGGCACGTTCCACCTTGGAACTTGGCGAGTTGTTCTTCCGTTAGATGGTAATAGGCTCTTTCAAGGCCTGTTCCAAACCATAATCGACTTGGGGCTTGTCAAAATTTTGGAATGGGTGATCAAATGGGCACAATGGCTTGTACCTACCATGTTCCATAACACAATGGTTTTCATGACTTTCGCACTATGGATATGTGGATTTACAGAATAGAATGGGCATGTGGATTTTGAAGAATGGTTACATCATGTAGACCCGAGGAGACATGTCAATCATGCTTTGTATAGAGACTGACAAAGGCAAAAAAAAGTGTCACATGAAAATCATTACATCTTATAATGCATGATTTTTTAAAAAAAATTTGGAGATTTAAAATGGGTATTCAATTATAAGTAGCCTTAGATGGTAAATTTAGATGATATTTTTTAAATTATTTTAGAAACAAAACATTGTCCAAGTCTTGAATGTCAAACTCCAATCTTTGATGATGAAATTGAACATCTAATGTTTGATCAAACCTTTAAGGAAGCATTTATTGTAGTTTCACTTAAATCAAATTGTAATTTGCCTAATATTTGTTGGAGTGGTATCAACTAATATGATACATGATCTAAGTACAAAAACATAAGTTGTAAAACTCAAAGGTTGTGATTATTTGTGAATTAATATGACTCTATGAAGGGACATAGACTTTGGGTCAAAGGATGATAATTTGTTAGTTTTTTTTTTTTTTTGTTTTATACCCATATAATTAATCAATTTTGAGTATTTTTGTTTTTCAAGCTTTTGTGTGTGGAATCTTTCCTCATTGTTTTTCATAACCTTACCATGGTATTGTAAGTCACAAGTGGGTTTAGGACTGAAACTATGTATGTTTATTACATAGTTAGGGTTTATAAGAAATTATTGCCTAAGTGGTTTGGACCCTTTGTTATTAGGAAGGTGTTTGTAGATAATGGATTTTATGAGTTTGAAAATGTTGATGGTTCACCATATCTAGATTGCATTAATCATGACAAATTGAAAAAGGTTTTAGATATGTGATTCCAAGGACAAAATCCATAATGAGTTTGGAAGTGATGTAACTTGATGTAGTTAAACTATTACCTATTTAATTATTTAACGGATGAGTTTGGTGATTTACTTGTTGGTAGTGTTTCATAGTTTAATTATGATTTGGTCATGATGCTTGACTTTCACATAGTAATTCATGTGAAAAATCTTTGACACATTAACATGCATTGATTTTCACATGATAATTTATGTGAAAATCATGTGAATTTTTTTTAATACATTAAAATGCATTGACTTTCACATGATACTTTATATAAAAGTCATGTGAAAAGTCTTTGACACATTAAGGTGCATTAACTTTCACATGATAATTTATGTGAAACTCATATGAAAAGTCTTTGGCACATTAACATGCATTAATTTTCACATGATAATTTATGTGAAAGTCATGTGAAAAATCTTTGACACATTAACGTGCATTAACTTTCACATGACAATTTATGTGAAACTCATCTGAAAAATCTTTGGCACATTAACATACATTGACTCACACATTTATGTGAAAAGTCTTTGCCACTTTATTATGCATGTGAAATCACATGGGGAGCCATGTGATGTGTACATTTTAGGAAATTTTTTGTTTAGTTTCCTTTTGGTTAATATATAAAAAGGTGTTTGTGACCTTTGAAAACACCTTCATTTGATAGAAATAAATTGTTGTATGAATATAAAATTTCATGGAATAAAATGGTGAAAAGAATTGAAATTTTTGTTTTGAAAGGTTTTGGTATAGTTTATGTGAAATCCATGGTAGGAAAATGGTGTGGCATACTAGTTATACAAGGATAATAAAAAGGTGAAAAAACATTTATGGAAACAAGAACATGTTGGATGTCAAACATCATGACAAGGTCATCTTCTTTGAACTCCTCTTTTTTCACCTGCTTGTTAAAAACTTTCTTTTGTTGAGCTTGTGCAATTTCAATGGATTGGTGAACTTTCAACTATAGTTCATCCAACTCATTAAGTTGCAATAATCGATGGCATTGGGATTCATCCAAAGAAAGTTTCATTGTTATGGCAATGCATAAAGTCATTATTTCCAACTCAATGGGTAAGAGTGCCTCCATCCCATAGGTTAAACAAAAAAGTGAATACCCTATGGTAGTTTTGTATGTGGTGCTATAAACCCACACAACATGGTGGATCTTGAGATCCCAATCACAAATGTTCACATGAACTTTCGCCTTTCTTGATAGCATGGAACACAATGTCCTATTGGTCTTTTCTCCTAGGCCATTGGTGTTAGGCTTATATATAGTAATAAACCTATGTTTCACTACAAGGTGTGCTAATAACTTTTCCATAATCTCACTTAGAAATTAGGGACCATTATCATGAACAATTTTGAGTGGTGTCTTGAATTGAATAAAGACTCGTTCATATAGAAATCGTGCTAGTTCTTATTTCACTGAAGACTTCAAGTCATTTATTTCTGTAAACTTTGTGAGGTAGTTTGTGGCAACCACAATGAATCAATGCCTTTTCTTAATCATTAGTAATGGCCCCATTAAATCAATTCCCCATTTTTTCAAAGGTCCCAAAGGTGGTATGGGGTGTAAAGGGCCACTCATAGTATACCTTTGTGCAGAAACTTGACATACATCATAACTCCTCCAATAATCATGGACATCCTTTAAGAGGGTGGGTTAGTAGTAACTTGCCTGCAATTTTTTTTTTATAGTGATATGTTTCACAAAGTGGCCTCCACAGAACCCATCATGAAATTCATACAAAAGACGCAAAGTTTCACCCTTTCTAATGGTTCGTCACAAAACACCATCCCTTCTTTGGAAGTAAAGCTGGTTGCTTATTATCGAATAATTTTGATTTTTATGTTCAATCGTGCTTGCACCGCCTTTGTGGCTCTAACTAGAAACTTCATGCCATCCAAGTATTGAATGATTTCTTAGTATTCTTTAAGCATTTCTTCTGCATTGATGGCCATTATTGTTACATCTAGAAAGTCATCATCCTCTGAAACATCATCCACTCCTTCATATGCTTTTGTAAGACCATCAACATTGCCATGTCGTATTCCTGGACGATGGACAATGTCAATGTCAAATTCCTCCATTAATAACAGTCATTGAGCAAATCAACCACTTGGATTAGACTTGTTGACCAAGTAGGTTAAAGCCTTGTGATTTGTCATAATTTTGGCCTTATACCCCAACAAATAATGATGAAACTTCTTAAGAGAAAAAATAACTACAAGACCTTCTTGGTTTTCTTTGTAGTGGGGAAAAGAAGCTTTGAAATCCTATCAAGTTTTTTGAGATTTGTGGTACCCCCATGTTTTGACACAATGTGTCCAACCATCTTCCCTTTTGAAAAACAATTGTGGTTTTCTAAGGGTTTTTTCAAAATCACTTTTGAACCATCCAAGTGTTGAATGACTAATTCAAATTTGGTAAGGTGAAAAGCTCTATCATTATAAACTCCAAAGTCATCAATGAAAGCTTATAAAAAAAGGCTTAAAAATGGTTCAAAGACCTTGTTCATCAAATGTTGGAATGTCCCTAAAGCATTGCACAAACTAAAGGGCACTACCGTGTAACAAAAAGTTCCCCATGGTGTGGTGAATGTGGTCTTCAATTGATCTTCTGGAGCAATTTTCACTTGGTGGTAGCCCCTGTACCCATCTCCGAATGGGTACATCTTGTGCCTTGCTACTTCTTCCAAATTTCTTCACAAAATGGCAAAGGGTATCAATTTTTCTTAGTTACTTTGTTTAAATTGTTTTTCACTAGTTGTTTAGTTTGGGCCATGACATCAATCACATTTTTAGGAATTGTGAAGCTCTTTTCCAAACCCATCAAAGCCTTTTTTCGCCTTTCATTCATCGATTCAATTAAATGTACTTGAATTTTGCCTTTCTTCTCTATTGAAAACCTTAGAGTAGAAGAACCCATGTTTTTTTTGGTAGACAAGGTTAGCAAGTTTGGACATTCTTTTAAATAATGTCCCATCTCTCGACAATTGTAACATTGAATTATTGATAGGTCCCTCTCCATGTTTCTGTTCTTATTAATCCTTAGTTGTAGTAGATGGAGGCTCAATTGGTTCATTTGTTTTATCATATGTTCCATAGTTGACTCCATGCGGGAGTTCACTTCTAAATGCTTTTGCAGTTCAAGTTTAGTCGAGAATTGAATTGCCTTCACCATGGATTGCATAGTTGGTTATGGAATTTCCTCCATGCTCACCTCCTTCTTTTCAGCCACCTCCATTGCTTCATCAAATGTTTTTGCTTGTTCATATCTCACTTGTTGTCGTAGTTGTAACAACAGACGAATGGTGAAATGTTCTATCACTAATGCATTGATTCCAGCAAAAATTAGATCAGTTCCTTAATGACTTTATGCCCTAAGACATCCCTGGAGTTTATTTTGCAATGTCATTGTTCTCTCCTTATACTCTCTCATTGACTTTAAAGCCCTCTACTTAAGTTGATTCAATTCAAATATTAAGTTTTGGTAGACATTTTTCATAAAAATTTCTTTCACTAGGGTTTTAATTATGTCATTCCGTGATCCTTTCAATGCTTTTGTCTATCGTTCAAACCAATGTGATGTTGTACCTTCTAATAATTCAAGAAAGAAATTAAGCCATTTTATAGTTGTTTTAAGCCTTATACTAATACAAGCTCTCTTATATTCCCTTGAAAATACTTCTAGGTTTTCACCATTATTTCCCCTAAAAACTAGAATTACCATGTTGATTTTTTTAAAATTTTATTTTCTTTTAAAAGATACCAAATTAATTATTTCCTTTTGACCAACTATCACTTAGTTTTCATAATCTCTCTTCATAAATTAAAAAACTCCCAATGGCCTGAATTGCATTTGTAATAAAATTTTCTTTATCTTTTCGGTGTAAATTTCTAAAAGGACTAGGTATTTCTAACCCTGCAATTATCCTATTTAAATGCCTGGATTGAAATACAACATTTACAAGATCATGACCATCATGAGTATCAATGACATCTCCACTCCACATGATAAGTTAATGGTTCTAGCATAGTCCAAAGTTGCATCCCTTTTCTTAAGCCAAATGAATAAATGTTGTTTTGGTGTGATCACTCTTTGGTGTTACTTCACAAGTTCAAGGTCAAGTTGAAGTCCAAATTTTTCCCATCGTCTATGTAGTTGTGACACTGACACAATTGGTTCACTTATAGTTCCAAATTCTTTAATAAGTTTCTTAACAAGTCTTTCAATAGGTGAACTTGGTTTAGCAACTCTTAATGTTAGTGATGGGGTTTGTTGCCTATCATTTAAAAAATGTGTGCCAGGGGAATCAGAAGCTTCTCCTAATGTTGACATTAATGTTTTATATAAGTATTAATCTTAAAAATAAAACATATATATTTTTTATTTTTTTCAAAAAAACTACAATAATTTTTACATCAAAACCAAAAAGTCTCAAGGTTTCAACAAGGTCTAACAAATAAAAATTTATTCATGAACGCCTACTATTTTTTGTAGACTTTCTATTTACATTCTTTTATATGACTTAACACATGTCATTTTTTTTTCCTTTTTTGCTTGTAGCTTTTATTTGCGAAACTTTTTAGACTCCCACAAATCCAATTCTAGTTCGTGCTTAGGGTTATAAGTAAAATCCAAAAGTAGACTTAGGGTCAAACAAAATGACTCATGTTTATGGTCTTCATGATGTTGTTTATGTGTTCAATTGTGCACCAAACTCAACATCGTTTACCTTTTGTAATTTCCATTGCCACAAGCTGAATCTCCTCCACCCATGTTGTCACTTTTATCCATGATTTGGGGATAAACAAATCACCTTACATCTCCTGTTTTAAAACAAAACAAATAATTTTTTTTTCCTCCCAAATTTTCAACAATAAAATTAAGTTCCATAACACAAAAAACATAGACTTGGGTCCTGACAATAGAATCAAAAGATGTAAATCACGAACGGGTTTAGGATCGAAACTATGTATGTTTATTACATAAATATCTTTTCACCTTTCTATTGGCCATATGCAACTAATATGCCACAACATTTTCTTACCATGGACTTCACATAAACTATACCAAAACCTTTCAAAACAAAAGTTCAATTCCCCTCACAATTTTATTCCATGAAGTTTTACATTCATACAATAATTTATTTGTATCAAGTGAAGGTGTTTCTAAAGGTCACAAACACCTTCATATATATTAACCAAAAAAAACTAAATAAGAAATTTTTTAAAATGTACACATTACATGGCTCCCCATGTGATTTCACATGCATAATAAAGTGGCAAAGACTTTTCACAGAAATTATCATGTGTGAATTAATGCACATTAATGCGCCAAAGATTTTTCAAATGAGTTTCACATAAATTATCATGTGAAAGTTAATGCACATTAATGTGCCAAAGGTTTTAAAAATGAGTTTCATATAAATTATCATGTGAAAGTCAATGCATGTTAATGTGTCAAAAACTTTTCACATGAATTATTATGTGAAAGTCAAGTAGCATGATCAAATCATAATTAAACTTTGAAACCTTACCAACAAATAAATCATCAAACTCATCTGTTAAATAATTACATAGGTAATAGTTTAACTACATCAAGTTATAGTATCAAAGCAAATGTTGTAAGTCATAAAGGCATGTAACATTTGATTCCTTAAATTTTTGTCTTGTTGACAAATTCGATGAAACCAATTTCTATGTGTGAAAAATGAAGATGCAAATGTATTTACATGACAACGATATGTGCAAAATTGTCAATGGTTCTCAAACTAAGCTAGTCACACCTACATTTCAGGTTGATTGGGAAAAAACAAATGGCAAGGTTAAGGCTTCTATTCACAATTTTGAAAATTATGAATCATAAATTCTTTTGGTTAGTGATTTGAAAACATCAAAAGAAATGTGGGATGGTCTTTGCGAGAATTATTTGAAATTAAACATGGTAATATAAAGATGTTCCTATGTAAAACCTTTTATAACATGAAGGATGTTTTAGTTGGTAAATATTTAAAGGATTTCAATCAATGGTTGAACAATTAATTCTTGTTGGGGTACGCATTGTTAGATGAGGATAATGTGATGGCATTATTGGGCACAATACCTAGATTATATGAATGATTAGTAGTGTTGTTAAGGGGATAAAATACATTCACCTTATTATCAATTATTGGATTACTTTTCCAAGAGGAAATGAGAAGAAAATCTTGGAAAAGATTCTCGAAACAAGAAAATGAACAACATTGTTCATTACCAAACAACCTAAAGTTTCAACTATTTTTCTAAAAAGAAAGGAAATTAAAGTCTCAAAATAATAAAGAGATGTCGAATGATTCAAAGAAAGGGAAATGTTTCTTTCATAAGAAATTTGATCATTACATAAAAGATTGCAATACAAAAACTGTTGAAGAAGGAGAAGTAAGTCAAAGCAAATAGTGTGGTGAACACTAAATTATTCATAGTTGCACTATTAGCCCAACATATAGTTAACAATTTATGATACCTTGATTTGGATGTAATTCAATATATGACACCAAATAAAAATTGATTCATCACATATTTTGAAGTTTGGCCCAAAAAATTTGTATTTTTTTGGAGATGATAGTAGTCATGAAATTGTAGGAAAAGGGGTAGTAGATCAACTCAATTATTAAAGTTGATGCATTTGGATTTATGCAGTCTGATGCAAACAAACTTTTTGGGAGGATCATAACATCTTGTGACATTCCTAGAACATCACTCAAGATGGACTTTGGCAAATTTTATGAGACACAAAAGTGAAATGTTCAAAAAAATCAAGGAACATAAGGTTATGGAAAAAGTTCATACATAACATAAATTGAAATATTTTAGATCTCATAATGGGGGAGAATTTACATTTGGACAATTTAATCAATTTTGTATTGAAAATGACATTTTAAGACAACTCAAAATTCTTTACATTCCTTAGCAAAATGGGGTTGTTGAGAAAAAAATCATACTTTAATTTAAAAATGTAAGGAACATGTTTTTTAATGCTAGGCTAAGTAAAATGTTTTGGACAAAAACCATAGCCCTTGTCAAATATGTTCTGAAAAAAAACTCACATATGCAATTGGGGACATAACTTTAGAAAAAATTTGAAATGGTAAAAAGCCTATCCTTTCATATCTATTAATTTTTGAAAGTGAAGTTCATAGCCAAGTCCCAAAAGAGAAAAGAAAGAAATTAAACAATAAAAGCATAAAAAACATCTTCCTTGGTTACGATGGAAGTACAAAAACAAATACAAATTATATAATGTATGTCATGCCCATACATGGCCTCATATAGATGGCTAGTTACAGGCATGCCAATGTGTGCTTTCAGGGTTAATGTATGATCTTAGGTGATTGTACATTATTAGGTATTTAGGGTTTCGGTTTGTTGGCCAAGCCTTTCCTTTCTCTTTTTAGTTTATGTCAACCAACAGAGCCGGGAAACAAGTTTCAAAGCTCTTTCTCCTTTCTTTATTTCTCATTCTCTTTTTCTCTCTTGAAGTTATCGAGTAAGAAAAAAAAAAAAACAAAAATTTCGACGATCGTCGCCTTCCATTGCTATAGAGCAACGTAGTGCCGCCTACCATCTCTCCGTAGCAATGTAACGTTGCCATTGCCGCGAGCTCTAGTGCTGCTTGCCATCGTTGCATAGTGCGTTGCCATCCGTCGTTGTCGTGAGCTGCAATAGTGCCGCACCGCTGTTCTGACGTGTGTTGCAAAAACGCCGCAGCGATGCAAGCTACAGTAGTGTTATTGTGACGCTTGCTGCAACAATGCCGCAGTGACGTGAGCTGCAACAGTGCTGCCGCTACGCATGCTCCATCAACGCCACAACAACGCGAGCTATAGTAGCATTGCCGTGACGCGTGCTACAACAACGCTATAGTGACTTGAGTTGCAATAACGCTGCTGCGATGCGTGCTGTAACAATGCCGCAATGACGTGTGTTGCAACAACACCACAACCATGTGAGCTGGAGCAGCGTTACCCTGATGTGTGCTACAACAATGCTGCAATGACGCAGCGTTACCGTGATGTGTGCTACAACAATGTCGTAATGACGCAGTGTTGTTACGACGCCTGTTGTAATTGTGTTGCAGCATTGTTACGACGCTTGTTGCAACAGCACTATAGCAACATGAGTTGTAGCAGTGTCGTGAGCTTGCAATGTTGCAGCAGTCCGAGCTTGCATTGTTGTAATTCCACGTTACCATCGGCCATCATTGTGGAGTTCACGGGCGCTTTGTGATGTTATGACCTTCGATGTTACAATGTCGATTTTCATCCATAAACATTCGTTCGTCGAACTTCCGTCCATTGGACTTTTGTCCACGGATTTCCGTCCGTCAAACTTCCGTCCGTTGGATTTTCGTCCGTCGAATTTTCGTCCGTCAAATTTTTGTCTGTTGGACTTTCGTCCATAGACTTTCGTTTGTGGAACTTCCGTCTGTTGGAACTTCCATCCATCCAAAGATTTCCATTCGACATTCGTCGGACTTGTATCTTGCATCCTGCGCCCTACTGTCTTGTGTCTTGACATCCTGTGCCATGTCGTTTTGCATTTTGTTGTCCTATGTCCTATCATTCGGTCGTTTTGCCTTTTCATCCGACATTTGTTTGACTTCGTTCGACCTTCGTTGGACATTCATTTGACCTCCATGCGACGTCTATCTGTCACGGGTCATTCCCAACGACACATTATATTCTTGAAACCGTACATTATGTTAGAATTTTGTAGCTAGTGTTGTGTATTATCACAAAATTTTGGGCATGGGACAACACCATGTCCGCGGATGATGAGAACATTACTGCTTAGCTAGAGCCCAAATATCAACTACAAAGTAACACACAATCCTTTGAGCCGATTTCTTTAAGCTCATGATCTTCACAATGGTACCATCAAGTGTTTATAGCACCACTGTCATCGAATACAACTCCTACTAGGAATTTAGGTTCATGTTACACTACATTAATGATACATCAAAGTCCCTTTGGAGGGGCTACTAAGTGGGGTACACCTGCTATTACACCTACTTTCACACCATCACCATATATTCCGTTGCAAGTTATAACCTTAACACCCATATACACCATGGAGGTCAACAATTATTCTGGGAGAATTGAGAAGTTCAGCAAAAGGCCAGGTACTATTTCTTTGAAAGAGTTCAAGGTAACTTTGTCACCTGTGGTTTGTGAATTGGAGCTCAAGTATGGCGCTAATTACACTGAGGCGTTTGCATTTAAAAAATTGGCCCGTTATGTGCACTATGAGGTAATGGATGTCTACGAATAACATTTTGTAAGGATTTTGGGTGTTACCCAGATTCTTAATCCAGCTTATGCCATAGCCATCGCCACCACCTTTCAAGTTGCATTGCAAGCTGCAATTGCACATCATGGGACTCTGCCTAATAATCTAGACCCGGTACCTACCTTAATAAACCTTTCTCTTCAATAACTCATTGCTACTACCACAAACATTCCTCCCACCATCGATGCACCGGCTTTTGCTGATCCAATGGGGGAATTCTTTTGAATTCTTGAGCTGGAATTTCCAATCAAAAGTTTTGAAAAAAATTTACAGCTCGCCACCTTCTTTCAGCAGAAGGATAAAACCCTCAAGATGCTCTATAAAAGGCTTCTTAAACTCAAAGAAAATACCCAGAGCATCACAAACCTAGAAGTTGCCCACGGGTATCTTCGTTTGTTAGAAGGTACTCCAACATTCCATGCGCATGTTTTGCAACGGGTTTTCGTAGAATTTGGAGACTCGTACACTTTGCTAGATGTGTACAACATTTCCGAAAAGCTAGAACTAGCTCATGCACACTATGAGGCCAGTACTATGAGGCCTCCATCATGTTCAAGGCCTTAGCTTACACCAGTTGTGCCAACTAGATCATCACATTCTTCTTCAAGGACTAAAGTAGTGTATTCAGCTACACCCTACCTTCTTACAACTACTATGGCAATCCTGCCCACAAGGCGAGTGAGTGCAACATTCCTTCCAAGGATCTTTTTTGTGATTATTGTGGGAAAGAGGGACATCAAGAATCTGTTTGTTTTGCCAAGTTCCCGGAACGAAAGCAACTCCGACTACAATGGCAAAATTTGCTAGCATTTTCCGTTGTCCCTTAACCAAAAGCCAAGGCACCTCAACCTTTTACTTAGGCTTTGCCCACCAAGGGTAATTCCAACAAGAATGCTAAGAAGAAGGAGCATAATGCTGACAAGAGGGAGGTGCTTCAAGCCCATGCAATTCAAATTCAGACTTTATAAAATGAACTCGAATCATTAAGGGCCCAACTTGCTAATCTAAAAGGCAACTCCTCCAAACTAGCTAGTCATGCTTAACCTATACAAGGTTCAGGATCACGAGAGAGACCTCCTAGGTCGTTCTATGGCCTCCCACAGGATGCCATGGTTGGGGAATATGTTCTTTCCACTCCACACAATTCTAGTCTCACACCAGAATTTGCTATTTCTTTTTACCCTTCTTATGTCGCGGCATAAGAAGCTAGTGTGGCACCCAGAGTTTCTGCCACTAGGTAGGTAATTCAGACTAATGGACTCGCATTTGGTTCAAGTCCTATTACCAGGGCTAGAGGAGCTTGAATAGTCATGCCACAATCTTTTCGTCCTTTAACATGGAAAAAAAATGCACCTTGTTGGCAAGGGGGGAGGAGACTACTACACCATAAACTATTAAGGCATCAAATTCCCATGTCCCAGGTTTACATGTACATCAGAAAAACACACAATTTTCCACTGATCAACTTATGGAATGCCAACTTCAAATGCATGAAGTGGCGCAAAAGCTTGTGAGTACACCATTATTTAATTTTCAAAATTTGAAGCTAAGCACTAGGGACATAATTGCAGTATTAAAAGATACCCTGAACACTACATTAGGTCCTTTACCAATACCTGATCCACATGCTATAGAGGTCCCATCCAACACCTTGGAGAGACATTCGATTAGCTCACGTGTTATAGATGGCGTTCGTAATCTGGTCACTAGTTTCAGCATGGTTAAATTAATGGGCTTTCCTACCTCTAATTCTACATTCACATATCAGAAGGGAGTTCAGAACACCTCACTTGTGGATTTGTTACTTAACAAAGGTGTTGTGGATAGCCATTCTCTCCACAAATTCTCTCACTCATTTCCAAAGGTGGTGCCTAATGAGAGAACTTCCATCGCCACTAGAGTTGCGTTGTCGACAATACTAGGTCAACAATTTAAGTGGGAGGACATACACCCAGAGTGGTACTTCTTGACACAGGTGCCCAACTAGTGATTCTTGGAGTTCAATTCGCTAAGAAGATGGGCATGCTTGATTCCAAACTACGGAAATCTATGTGGCAGATTCGCACCGTTAGTGGGAGCGTAAAGGAGGTACTTGGGGAAAGCTCGGATTTGATTACACTTAACTTCAATGAAGGTATAGATCAGGAGCTTTGATTACAACTCAAATGTTTAGTCACCAATGCCACTAGTTATGATGTGCTTATTAGGCAAGAGGCCTTGTTTCCACTAGGTTTCACAATTGACAATTGGTTCGAACATGCGTACTACTAAGTGGATTGGGAGACTAATGGCCACCACTTGGGATACATACCCCTTTGATTTACATAGGAACCATAGTCCTATGGATCACCATTGCATGCTCAAGGAAACACACATCATTTCTTACATCCAACAAGTTAGCCACGAGTGGATAGAGGGAGATGAGGAAGAGATAGCTTACGCTGAAGCTACTGAAAGTTTGAAGGTGGTTCCTACTTACATTCAACATGGACCAGAGGTTTTACAGAGGTTCAAAGTAGCCCACAAGCCCTTGGTCAAAACTTTGTCTAGTTTTAAGAACATGGAGAGCCATGGCGAACCGATTAAGCCATTATTTCGTTAGCTAATCACCTGGACACCACCTAAGGAAGGGATTACATTACTAGCTCTTTGGTGGTATTGGTACAGGTTTCGAAGCCTTATTACAGTCAAGGATGGTGGTTCGGATTTATTTCTACGTAGACATTGATCCTGTTGCAAAACAAGTGGCGACATTGAGAATGAGGGAGTTCACAACAAGATTTCCACAACAATTTGTAACCACCGCATGGAAGGCTAATTTCACATTTTTTCCCTCTGACATACAACTAATTCAGAAGAAGCATATGGAATTACTTGGCCCCGTCGACCTCATCATTTCAGGTTGGGAGTGTTAAGGATTTTCAGTAGTTGGATTTGGAGAAGGCTTGAATGACACAAGATTTAGTCTTTTCACGGATATGATACGATTAATCACCTGGGCTCAATCCATTTCTCCTACATTTGGTTATGTAATTGAGAACACCCCTTCTAAGTTTGATCAGAGGGAGAAAGTCCAGGAAGATTACACATTGGTCAAGCATTACCTTGGAAAGCCGCTCCTACTTGATGCAGCACAATGCGGTTCCTATGTGCATCGGCTGTGTAACTGATGGACCAACTTGGCACCACTCTCAGTTTTGTCGCTAGCTCTGAAATACACTATCAGAGACCCTAACCTACAAGTTTCTCACATATTGGATGATCAAAGTTCTTGTCAACCAATTACAAGGCAAGAGAAACCTCCTTGGTTTCTTACAAACACAATAGGAAAACCAAGAGGTGTTTGGCCCACCTTTGTTTCCTTCCCAGGAACACATGCTTTTCAAGGAGATGGACTAGGCCTGGTGTATCATCATGCTTAAGCCACTTGGGATGAACCAAGCCCAAAAGAAAGAGAAAGGGCTATGGGGTTCCAAGATGGCACTACTAATCACACTAAGGTGACTAGATTGGAGTGTAACACTCTAATAGGGAGAGGCATGGACCTGAACTCCCTTACATGGTTGTTGGTAACTTGTGTATTCTTTCAAATGTACACAACACCAACATTGATTCAATCAACTTGCACATCTGGCGATGTAACCACATGGCACCCCGACCAAGTACACTTGCCTATTTTCAACACTCTACATTTCACTTTTAATGTTGGGGGGGAGGAGGTACGATGTAATTTGACTCAAGTTGTGTCTAATACACTTGGAGGTACATCAACTTCTGGAGAAACAATTACAACCTTCTACGAATTTACGCAATTGGATAGTGGAGAACCCAATACACTAGGTTTTTCAAACACACTTTCCAACTCCATTCCATGTGTTTCCAACTATCTTTTCGTTATGGGGAACCAGCTCACCAAGAAGGAGAGAGACCAAGTCACATACTTGCTAATTAAATATGAGAATGTGTTCGCATTCTCAATGAAAGACTTAGGTAGGTGTAAGACCATGCAATTTTCTATAAACCTTATAGATGAGACATCCGTCTATCAAAAGAAGCATAGGTTGAACAAGCATGAGTGGGAACTGGTAGATGAAAGATGCAAAGAACTCCATAAGGCTAGTCTCATTTAGCCATCAAGTTCTAATTTTGTAGCTGCTATAGTAATGCTAACAAAAAAAGATTCAGCTGGATTATGGACTAAGAAAAGGATGTGCGGGGATTATAAGCCTTTGAACCTAGTTACACCTCAGGATAGGTACCCCATGCCCATCCTTGAAGAATTATTTGATAACATTAGAGATTCAAACGTTTTCACAATTGTGGATCTAAAACAAGGTTTCAACCAGATTATGCTTGTTGTGAAGGATCGTAAGAAAATGACATTCCATGGAAGCAACAAGTTATGGGAATGGCTTGTGATGCTTTTTGGATTGAAAAATGCACCTGTCTTCTTTCAGCGAATCATGGACCAGGTTTTCGAAGGGGCAGATTTCTTGAAGTGCTACATAGATGACGTCCTAGTGCATAACAAGGGGCTCCTGCAACATTTGGCTCATCTTGAGGAGTTATTCAAGAGGTTCCACGAAGTCAATATGAAGATCCATCCTAAAAAGTGTGAGTTTGCTATCACCTCAGT
>Ga0116227_10005105_pt1 | contig 28034 bp, 24 predicted proteins | sample S1TSphgellanicum_FD_89693 | JGI IMG/M metagenome (GOLD analysis project Ga0116227, IMG submission 89693) | Host-associated microbial communities from peat moss isolated from Minnesota, USA - S1T2_Fb - Sphagnum magellanicum MG | ecosystem: Host-associated > Plants > Peat moss > Unclassified...
CCGCATCATGGGTGCGCCCGGTGAACTCGTCGACACCGCCCAAGCCCAGAGCTACCTGCGCGCGCTCGCGGCCGCCTCGCCGCGCGTCCGCGTGTTCACGATCGGCCGCTCGGAGGAAGGTCGGGACATCCTCATGGTCGCGATCGCCGACGAGGCCGGGATTCGCGACCTCGATCGATACAAGAGCGCGAACGCCGCGCTCGCGGACCCCCGCCGCACCGACGCCGCGAGCGCCGAGAAGCTGATCGCCGACTCGCGCCCGTTCTACTATCTCGACGCCGGTCTGCACTCCGACGAAACCGGCTCCACCGAATCGGTGCTCGAACTCGCCTACCGCCTCGCCGTCTCAGACCAGCCGATGATCGAGCGCATGCGCGCGAACCTCGTCGTGTTGATCAATCCCGTGGTCAACCCCGACGGTCGGGACAAACAAGTCGAGTGGTTCTATCGATACCTGAAGGGTAAAACCGTCTTTGCAGATCTCCCCAGGCAGGCGCCGCCCTATTGGTCCAAATACGCGATGGTGGACATCAATCGCGACGCCCACCAACTCACGCATGAATCCACCAAGGCCGTAAGCCGCATGTTCTTCGACTGGCACCCGGTGGTGATCCACGACCTGCACGAGAGCGTCGCGTTGCTGATGTCCTGGAACGGCACTGATCCCTCCGACCAGAACATCGATCCGATCGGCTATGACGAACGCCTCGCCATGAGCTTTCACGAAGTCGCCACCATGACCGGCCTAGGCATGCCCGGCGTCTCCACCTGGAACTTCGGCGACAACTTCTCGCAGCTGTTCCTCGAATCGACCGCGATGAACCACAACGCCGACGGTCGCGGCTATGAGACCTTCGGCAACGGTAGTGCCGAAACGATGACCCAGACCCTCACCCCGGATGACACCTCGTATCAATGGTGGCGCAGCTCCCCGCCCCCCACCGCGCCATTCTCCTGGTCGGCACGCGACAACCTGAATTACAACGAGACCGGTATTCTCGCCGCGCTCGACTACGCCGCCGGGAATGCGCAAACGCTGCTGCGCAACTTCTACACCAAGAGCCTGCATAGTTTGCAGAAGGGACTCCAAGAGCCGCCCTACGCGTTCTTGATCGCGCCCGATCAAGGCGATCCCATGCGTGTCGCGCAACTGGTAGCACGGCTCGAATCCCAGCACATCGAAGTGAGCCGCGCCGCCGCGCCCATCGACCTGAACGACGGTCACTACCCGGCGGGCACCTACGTCGTGCGCATGGACCAACCCTACCGCAATTACGCCGTCGACCTGCTGACCCCCCAGGATTATCCCAAGAGCGCCGGCGAACCCTACGACGACGTCTCCTGGGAATTACCCGCCCACTATCACCTTGAAGTCACGCCGACGGCGGACCCCGCCGTGCGCACCGCGTCGCTCACCGCACTCACCGCGCCTCCGTACCCACAAGGCACGGTGACCGGCAACGGGCCCGTGTACCTGCTGCGCGATACGGGCCAGGAAGGAGTGCTCGAAGCCCGCTATCGATTGGCGCACTTTCGAATCGAGATCGCCGACCACGCGTTCTCGATCGGCAACGCGTCGTATCCCGCCGGCTCCTGGGTGATTCCTGCGCAAGCCGGTCTCGATCCGGTGCTGCGCACGACGGCGGCGCAACTCGGCCTCGACTTCGTGAGCGCGGCCGCGGCACCCGACGTCGCACGACATGCCGCGCCGGTGCCACGCCTCGGTGTCTGGGTACCCTGGGCCGACACCGACTCCATCGGCTGGGTGCGCTACTCGCTCGATCAACGCCACATCCCCTACGTGTACGTGCGCGACGAAGACATTCGCGCCGGGAATTTACACAAGAAGATCGACGTGCTGCTGTACGGACACGTCGATCTCGAATTGGCCGAGCAAATCCACGGCATTCCACACGGGTGGGGCCCCATGCCCTTCGAGAAAACCGCGCTGACGCCGGCCTTCGGCACGCCCGCCTCAAGCACCGACATCACCGGCGGGATCGGCTGGCAAGGACTGCAGAAGATCCAAGAGTTCATCGAAGGCGGCGGCCTCATGATTACCCTGGGCAACGGCTCGATGCTGCCCATCGAAGCCGGCATCGTACGCGGCATTCGCCGCGATTCGGGTGGCGTCCCCCGCAGCTCTCAAGGCGGCGGTGCCGCCGCGGCTGCCGCCGCCCAGGACTCGGTCACGCGCATCCCCGGCGCCCACGTCCGCGCGCATTTCGTGCACGCCGACCACCCGATCTCCTATGGCTACCCCACGTCCACCTATGTGTTCCGCCAGAACTACGCGCTGTATTCCACCCCGCGACGCTGGCTGCGCATGGCCTACTGCACCACCTGCCTCGACGGACCCATCGACACCACCCATGTGGTGCTCGAATGGGGCGATCCCGCCGCCGCCGATTTCGTCATCAGCGGTCAAGCCTGGGGCGCCGACAATGTGATCGGCCGACCCGCCATATTCGACCTCCCCGTCGGTCGAGGACACGTCGTCGCCTTCAACTTCAATCCCCTGCATCGCGACCTGAATCGCGGCGACCAACGCATGCTCTGGAACGCCATCGTCAATTGGCGCGCGATCCTTGCACGCCCCGACGCTGCATCGCCTTGATCGTGACCTACGATGCCCGTCGGCGCTCAGCTGACATGCACGCGGGACTCGAGGCGCGGGCCGCCAGGCAATCGGCTGGAACCGCTCAACGGCGATCGAGACGGGCAGCACAGCATTCGAATCAATGATCAATGGCGCATTTACTTCGTGTTGACGGAGAAAGGACCGTCTGATGTTGAAATCGTCGACCATCATTAAGATGAATTGACCTCACGGTTGAGGGCCGCCGGATAGACATACAGACATATCCCGAGTATGCTTAGACATATGCGAACTACCGTACGCCTCGATGATGGATTGCTGGATCAGGCCCGGCGCGAGGCAGAGCGTCGCGGTACGACGCTGACTGCGCTCATTGAGCAGGGGCTACGGCTCGCTATCCTCCCGCCTCCACCGGTTGAGAGGGGTACTCGCATCCGGTTGCCGGTGAGTCGGGCGCGGACCGGCTTGATCGCTGGGATCGATTTGGACGACTCCTCGGCCATACTAGACCGCATGGACGGGCTGGATTGATCCTTCCGGACGTCAACGTCCTGATCTACGCGTTTCGTGTCGACTCCAAGGATCACGCTCGCTATAAGGAGTGGCTGGAGGATGTCGTCAACGGGCCATCGGCTTACGGCATGTCACCTCAGGTTCTGGCATCTGTCGTGAGGATCTGCAGCCATCCGAAGATATTCGCGCAACCCAGCGACATCGACGAACTACTCGGATATTGCAGCATCTTAGTCAGCCAGCCGAAAGTGACGTTGATCGTCCCTGGGGATCGTCACTGGACACTTTTCCGCAAGCTCTGCATCGATGCGAAAGCCACCGGAAACCTCGTTCAGGATGCCTGGAACGCGGCGCTCGCAATCGAGGCGGGCTGCGAATGGATCACGACGGACGGGGACTACGCCAGATTCCGAGGACTGAACTGGCGCAGCCCATTTTGATCGCCAGTGTCACCCGAACCGTGCGGCCCCGCAATCGCCGCATCCGTGCCAGCAAGTCGGTTAAGATGACACACTTCGCTACGGAGAAAAACCATGCGCCAATTACTCATCGTCGCGATCATCGCAACGCCACTGACCCTGTTGCCCCTCGTCGGCAGTGCCAAGGGATGTCTCAAGGGGGCCGCGGTCGGCGCGGTCGCGGGCCATGTCGCCGGGCATCATGCGGTTGCCGGCGCCGCCGCCGGCTGCGTGATTCAACATCATCGCGAGAAGGTCAAGAACAAGGCGGCTAAAGCCGCACCGTCTGCCTGAGCGCGCTGCCCACCGCCAGCGCATCGAAACCCGCATTGATATCCTCGAGCGCCAGGAATCCGGAGAGCAGCAGCCGCGACCCAGGTGGTTGATTTCACGGCTTGATTCCCTCTATTACAAGCACGACACTGGGCCGATGCCACTCGCCGCTGCCAACAAGATAGTGACCTGGCTTTCTATCGGTCTGATCGTTGAGTCCTGCACGCTCGCACTGTTCGGGGTAGGGCCAGCACAGGCGCAGGATTGGAAACCCGATTATTCGCTTAGTCCGACTCCCGATGGTCCGGGAATGGAAACGCTGGCCCCGCCTGACCCGGTGGAAGCGCATATGTTCGACGGCCCTTCTTCCCCCGCGGCCTTTGCAGCGTGGTTGCAAAGCCTCGAGGCATGGCGAGAGCAGCGCAAGCAGGAGATCGGCTATCACGATGATCTGTATCGTGGGACTGAGTTCAACTGGACGCGCCACACCTTCACTCAGGATCAATTGCTGATCTGGGACAGGAGCTTCTACGACCCCGCCGCCGGTGGATACACGGTCGAGCGCGCGCTGGGTGAGATTGAAAGTCGATTTGGGCCGCTCGATTCAGTCTTGATCTGGACTGGATACCCCAATCTTGGGCTCGACGATAGAAATCAATTCGATTTGATACGAGACCTGCCCGGTGGAATCGAGGGGCTGCGTAAAATGATCGCGGCATTCCATGCTCGAGGAGTCAAAGTCTTCTTTCCCGTACTCATTTGGGATGAAGGGACCCGAGATTCCGGAATGTCCCGAGCTGCGAATGCCGTGCAGCTGCTGCATGATATTGGCGCTGATGGGATCAACTTGGACACCCTGAGCACGGTGCCCGACGATGTCCGGGATCTTGCCGTAGGCATCAAACCCCCACTCGCGCTCGAGCCACAAATGGATCCGCAAAACGCTTCGCTCGCGGCGAGCCCCATCAGCTGGGACGACTGGGTGGTGTGGGACGATCTTACCGCGCCTTTCATACCGCGGGTCAGTCGGGTGAAGTGGCTCGAACCGCGTCATATGGTAGAGGTAACGGATCGCTATGCGCTATCCAAGACCAATAGCCTGCAACATGCTTTTTTCAATGGCGAAGGTTATGCCCTGCTCGAGAACCTCTGGGGTTACTGGGACGGGCTTTCCCCGCGAGACGCCGACGCGGTGCGGCGTTTCACCCGGATCGAGCGAGCGTACGCGGACCTCTTGACCTCGGCCGAGTGGCAGCCCCACACGCCGACGCTGCAGCCCGGCATCTTTGCAAGCCGCTTTCCCGGCAACGGCCAGACGCTCTGGACCATCGTGAATCGCAATGAGTATGACGTCGATGCAGAGCAACTGGCCGTCCCGGCACAACCCGACATGCATTATTACGATCTCTGGCATGGCGTGGAACTGACTCCGGCGTTACGAGAAGGCAAATCGATCTTGAGCTTTTCATTGGAGTCGCTGGGTTTTGGGGCGGTCCTTGCTCTCGAGGGAAACCGTCCCAGTCAGTCGCTTTTGGACCTGCTTGCAGCCGCGGCAAAAGATGCCGAACGACCGTTGAACAGCCTCTCGCGTGACTCGGCCATCGCCCTGCAAGCCATGCGGGCAATCAAAGCAAGTCCAAGGTCGAAGGTGGCCCCGCAGGGAATGATCGCATTGCCCGCCGCCGACTATGACTTCATCGTCAATGGCATCGAAATCGAAAATAGCAACAATCCCGGAGTCGACGTTCAGTTCCCATGGGAAGATTCGCCTCGCCGCAACCATCGCCACTTGATCCACATTCCGCGTCTTTTTATCGACCGTACTCCCGTCACCAATGCGCAGGTCAAACGGTTCGTCGATGCCGCTCACTACCACCCGGCCGATGATCACAACTTCCTGCGCGACTGGAGTCGCGGAAGCTATCCGAAGGGCTGGGGCAAAAAGCCGGTGACCTGGGTCTCGATCGAGGACGCCCGCGCGTACTGCGAATGGGCTGGAAAGCGCTTACCGCATGTGTGGGAATGGCAATATGCAGCTCAGGGGACCGATGGCCGGACTTACCCTTGGGGACCGGAGTGGCTGCAAAATGCCGTGCCTCCCGTCAGTCATTCTCGTAGCCGTCGACCGCCGACGGACGTCGATGCATTTCCCTTAGGCGCAAGCCCTTTCGGAGTGCTCGATATGGAAGGCAACGTCGCCCAGTGGACCGACGAATTCAGCGATGCGCACACCCGCGCGGCCGTGCTGCGAGGTGGCGATTTCTATCGCCCGCTGGGAGCACTCTGGTACTTTCCAAAGAGTGATCGCCTCGACACCCACGAAAAATATCTGCTCGTCTCGCCAGGCCGCGACCGCTCTGGAGTCGTAGGCTTTCGCTGCGCCAAGGACGTGTCTTGAGCGCGAATTCGCTTACGGCGCGGCGCAGCTGAGAGGTTCGCGATCCAATGCGGTTATTCCGTCGCTCCCTGCGGTGGCGCAAGCCACGCCGTGGCCTCCATCGCCAAACTGCCTGACACACCGACGGCGCGCAGTTCGATGCGGTCCTCGTGCGGCTTTCCCTTGAACTGCACCAATTGATTGACGTAGAGGGGACTGCGCGCACGAAACTCGAAGCGTCCGAAGCGCTCGACCCGGTTCAGCGTCAACAATCTTGCCAATACGATGGCGACCAACGGACCATGCACGACGCGCTCCGGATAGCCCTCCGCTCTCTGCGTGTAAAGCTGGTCAAAGTGGATTAGATGCGAATTGAACGTCAATGCCGAGAAGCGCATCAGCATCACGGGATCGGGAGTCAAGGTGACCGTCCACGAATCGGGATCCGCGGTGTCGATTGAAAACTCATCCTTCGGTGCGGGTTGGGCCACCACCGGACCTTCCACATACACGATGTCGCGTTCTTCCCGAATGCACAATTCATCGTGTTGGAAATATCGATATTCGGTGGTAACCACTTGAAAGGAGCCCGACTTGCCCTGCTTGTCTTGGCGCCGCAGAACCTGCTCGGTCATTTGCGCCTTCTGTCCGATGCGCAATGGCCGCAGAAATTCGGTGCGCGCGGCTGCGAACAATCGTCGGCGACGCAATTTAGAATCGACCCATTCCTGGTTGACCATGTGACCGTCGGGACCGATGGAGGCGCGCGGCGCCGTGGGCAGAAAATACATCCAGTGCCACAGCGGCGGGAGTTCGAGCGACTGCGTCGATCGGGTGATCGGAAGTCCCAAGGTCGCTTCCAGCGCCTGAACGGGCCACGGATCCAAGTTCGATTCGATCATTGGCGATTTACCTTTGCCATCTCATGTTCTTCCCCGCGGGCGGCCTCCACTTCTCTCCTGCACAGAGTATGTCTAGAAGGCGGCTGCGGCTAGGCTTTTGCCATGAGCCTCGATCTCCCCCGCACGGTGGCCGCGGCCGAACTGTAATTTGCCGCGTCATCCGCGCTGCCCTCCCCGAATGAACACTGCGGCGCAGTCCGGGCAGAAAACGCTGGCACTTCAACTCACAGGTACAACGATTGATCCATTAAATAGTTACTATTGACTGAGTGTTATAAACGATATATCGTTATCCGGTCTTAACAACCAATGGAATTGCTCATGTTTTGGAAAGATAAACGGAATGAACAACTTACCCGCTGGTCACGGCACTGCGGCGGGGGGCGTGGGCATAGACACGAGGGAGGTCGAGACAGCGTATCGGACGATCGTGGACATCGCGCGAGCCGCGGACCCTTCGGCCGTGGCGGCGGCGGCGGCGGGCGCGTGTTCGGTCCCGGCGATCTTCGCCTGGTGCTGCTGAGCCTGATCGAAACCAAGCCCCGCCATGGCTACGAACTCATCAAGGATCTCGAACAAAAGCTAGGCGGCGGATACTCGCCGAGTCCCGGATCGGTGTATCCCACCCTCACCCTACTCGAGGAACTGGGGTATGTCCGCTCGGTCACCTCGGACGGCACGAAGCGATTGTTCGAGATTACACCCGAGGGCAACCAATACCTTCGCGACCATCAAGCCGTCCTCGACAGCGCCATGGCCCGCATGGAGATGGCGGCGCGCGCGTTCACGGGCGAGGCGCCCCCGGCTAGCCTGTATCATGCGATGCACACCCTGAAGGCATCCCTGATGTTTCACCGAGGTGGATGGGACGCAACGGAAACGGAGCGTGTGAGAAAGGTGATCGAAGATGCCGCGGCGGCGATCGCAGGCGTAGCAAACCATGAGTGATGCGCCACAAATCTCACGCGTGCGGCACGAATTGAAGCGCCGCAAACTCACCGTTACGCGCGTCGAACGCCAACCGTCCAACATGCTTCGCGTCGTGCTAGGTGGCGAAGAGCTGCGAGGCTTCACGTCGCTCGGCTTCGATGATCACGTCAAACTTTTCTTCCCTGCCGCGAATGACGGTGGCACCGATGTGCCGGCAATGCGCGATTTCACACCGCGACGCTTCGATCGGACGACCGGCGAGCTGTGGATCGACTTTTTCTTGCATGACGCCGGTCCGGCTGCAACGTGGGCCGCACAGGCGACTGTCGGTCAAATACTCGAGGTCGGAGGTCCCAAGGGATCCGCCGTCATCGCGCTCGACGGTATCGATGCGCACGTGCTCATCGGCGACGAAACCGCTCTGCCCGCCATCGGCCGACGACTCGAGGAATTGCCCGCAGGCAGTCACGCACTGGTCATCATCGAGAGCGACGCGCGCCCCGCACTGTCCAGCCGCGGCAAATCAGAGGTCGTCTGGGTTCCTCGCGACGCACACGACGGACCGCCTGCCCATAAAATCATCGACGCCCTGCGAGCACTGCAGTTTCCTGCCGGCCAATGTTTTTTCTGGGTAGCCGTCGAGTCGCATTCTGCCCGCGCCCTCCGCCGCTATCTGCGTCATGAGCGAGGAATCGACAAGAGGTGGATCAAGGCAGCCGGCTATTGGCAGCGCGGCACGGCCGGTACCCACGACAACCTCTCCGAGGAGCCTTGAGAGACAGGGGCGTTACCGGCCGCCCCAGGTTGTACACTACGGTTAGTGAGTATTGATACATTGGAGCAGTTTTCCCGGTGACCGATCTCTTGCGGCAGGCACGAGACCGTTGGCGGTGGCGTGGACGCGGCCGTCCGCCGTTTGCCGTGAGTCCAGCGCCCGGTCAGGAATCGGTGTGGGATTATCCGCGGCCGCCGCGCGTGGAGCGCGACCCGCGGGAGGTGGTGGTGAGCTGGGGCACGGTGGAAGTCGCCCGCACCACCGGAGCGGTCCGTGTGCTCGAAACGGCGCATCCGCCGAGCTTCTACCTGCCATGGAAAGACGTCGCCCGGCATCTGTTTCGCGAGGCCCCCGGGTCTTCCCTCTGTGAATGGAAGGGTCCCGCACGCTACTGGTCGCTGGTCGACGGAGAGCGGCAGTTGCCCATGGTGGCGTGGAGCTATCCGTCGCCGTTGGCGGGTGCGGAGCCAATCGCAGAGTGCGTGGCGTTTTATGCGACGATCCTCGAGTGCCGAGTCGGCGGCGCCCTGGTGACGCCGCAGCCGGGCCGCTTCTATGGCGGTTGGATCACGCCCGAACTCACGGGACCGTTCAAGGGCGTGCCGGGCAGCGGCGATTGGTGACCCGCCCCGCGTCATTCCGTATTCGAGCGATGCCGGGTGCGACGTAACAGATAAATGGAAATCACCATCACCAGTATCAGTCCGCCGAGCACCACCAATTCCAGCAGGGTGGAATGCAGCACCGCCTGGGACTCGGGGGACCACTTCCCGTATTGACTCGCCTGCGACGATTCCAGCGTGATGACCAACACACGCCGTATCGAGGCGATCAACCCCACCACCAAGAACGGCTCCGCCACGAGCGTACCGGCACGAAACGAGACGCGTACGGTGTGCAGTATCTCGACGACCATGAGCACGAACAGGAGTCGGTCAATCGCGATGACCAGAGCATCCGCATCGCCGTGCGACTGCAGCGAGTGCAGGAGCAACACCGCCGTACCCCCCATGCCCACCACGGCGGCGACCGCCAGCAGCACGCCGAGCAAGATGTAAGCGACGATTTCCACCTGATGAAAAACGCGGTCGGCGGTCACACCCAGCCGGGTTATCTGCGACTCGTCGTTTGAATCATGTTCCATACGCTCCCCCATCAGCCCAGCCCGCCATAGATGATACTGAGTCCCGCCGCAGAACTGGGATATAGTTCGCCGCATGGTCCTACCCCTGGATCCGGCTTCGCCTTCGCGTCATGCCCTCGCGCAGCGCTCACCGCACCCGCGACGCATCTTCGTCTTGGGCGCCACCGGTACCATCGGCCGGGCGGCGGTGCACGCCCTCGTAGGGCGCGGTCACGAGGTGGTCTGCCTGGTGCGGCCGCGCGCCGGACCCGGTGGCGCACTGGCGCCGGACGCCAGCGTGCGACTGCTCGCGGGCGCCACGGTGAGATTCGGGGATGTCGACGACCCGGCATCGCTGGCCCGCGACGGCTATCGCGGCGAGCGCTTCGACGTTCTCGTCTCCTGCTTGGCCTCGCGCACCGGCGCGCCGAAGGATGCCTGGGCCATCGATTATCAGGCGCACGTTCACGCCCTCGAGGCGGCCCGCAATGCCGGTGTCTCCCACGTCGTGCTGCTCTCCGCCATCTGCGTGCAAAAACCCCTGCTCGCATTCCAGCACGCCAAGCTCGCGTTCGAGAAACTGCTGATCGAATCCGGCCTGCGCTACTCCATCGTGCGGCCGACGGCGTTTTTCAAATCGCTGTCGGGACAGATCGAGCGGGTGAAGAGCGGCAAACCGTTCCTCGTGTTCGGCGACGGCAACTTGACGGCCTGCAAACCCATCAGCGACGCCGATCTCGCCGAGTACCTCGCCGCATGTCTGGATGACGAGAGCCGCTGGAATCGCGTGCTACCCATCGGCGGTCCGGGCACCGCCGTCACCCCGCGGCAACAGGGCGAGTACCTGTTCTCGCTACTGGGGCGCCCGCCACGCTTTCGGCAGGTGCCGGTCGCGATGCTCGACGCCATCATCGGCGTGCTCGGCGTCTTGGGCCGCATCGTACCGTCGCTCGCGGACAAGGCGGAGTTCGCGCGCATCGGCCGCTACTACGCCACCGAATCCATGCTGGTGTGGAACCCGGCGACGGGCACCGCGGACGCCGCCGCCACGCCGTCGACCGGAACCGAAACGCTGTTCGACTATTACGAGCGCCTCATGCGCGGCGCGGCTTTGCCGGCGCGCGGCGATCACGCCGTGTTCTGATCCCTACATGCGGCGACGACCCTGCGTATAGCTCTTCGCCTGGCCCTTACGCCGTATCCGGCAGCTCCGCGCGGATGACCGCGGGACGCCACTTCATCACGACCCAGGCCATCACCACCCACGCGAGCGCCACGTAAGGCCACAAGTTGTTCGGAAATTCAGGCACGGGATAGACATTGCGATACAACACCCACAGCAACAACAGCGGCCCCAGCACGCACAGGGTTGCCCATAGCGGCCGCCGCTCACGCCACGACTCCAGCGTCGCGGCCACGCCCACGCCCAGGTAGACCAGGATCAGCAATAGCGTGCCGATGGTGGCCGTATAGCTGTAGTAGTCGCCGGCGCCGGCCAGCGGTGCCCAGAACACGAAGGGCGCGGCGATCAACAGCGCCGCGAGCGCGACCGCGATCACTGGCGTGCCATGCACCCGGTGCACCCGGCTCAAGGCCGGCGCCAGTCCACCCCGTCCCAAGGCGAAGGCCACGCGCGCGGCGGCCGCCAGCGGACCCAACAGCCCAGAAAAACAGCTCAGCGCGGCCGCCACATCGAGCGCAATGGCCAGCCGCGGCGACGCATAGCGCAATGCCAGATCGTTGAGCGGCGCCGCCGACTTGCCCAATGCCGCGATGCCCCCTGGACCGAAACCCACCACCTCGCAATAGGCGACGAAGATGAAAAACACGCCGGAGCCGATGACGGTGCACAACAGCGCCAGCGGAATGGCGCGCCGTGGCTCGCGGGTCTCCTCACCCAACGTGGCGGCACCTTCGAAACCCCCGAAGGAGAGAATGCAAAACACCATGCCGAAGCCTAAGCCCGACCACCCGCCGAAATGAGTCGAGGGGCGAAAGCTCGCCGCCGTGACCGCGAGGCCCGGTCGCACCTGGCTCAAGATGCTCGAGCACAGCACCACGATCCCCGTCACCGCCGCCATTTCCAGCGCCAACATCAAGCGACCCGCCAACCGCATGTCGCGGAACGCCAGCCACCACGCCAGCAAGATGGCACCACCCACGCCGATCCACGCCGCACCGATATCGATGGAAAAACCCCGCAGTGCCGCCGCGGTGAAGCTCCCCACCAACGCTGCCTGACCGGTGGCAAACCCCGCGTACGTCAAGAGCAAGCTCCAGCCGGCGATGAATCCCGCCCGCTTGCCGAAAGTGCGCGTGATGTACGCATACGCCGCACCGGCATGCGCGACCTTGCGCGTGAAGAAGAGGAAGGAGACGGCCACCAACAACATCGCCACGGTGCCGATGGCGAAGGCCAGCGGCGCGGCCGCGCCCACCGCCTGCACCACCAACGTCACGTTGAACGCGGCGGTCACCGTCGGACAGATAATGGAAATCGACATGCCCACGGCTTCCCATAGACTCAAGCGCGAGGCCAAGCCGCTCAAGGCTGTCGTCTCATCGAGGACCGGTGAGTCGGTCGATTTCCTGGACGAGCGCCGCCGTCGTCACCTGCCGACAATAGCCGCGATTGTTTCTGAGCGACCAGTCATGGCGATCGGCGGACTGCGTCACCACCGCGTCGGTGGGCACCGTCACGAGATAGCCCAGGTCGCAAGCATCGCGTACCGCCGAATCGACGCACTGGTCGGTGAGACACCCGGCGATGATGAGATAGCGGACGCCGAGATTGCGCAGCACGTAGTCGATGTTGGTCGAGATGAACACCGACGACGAGGTCTTGGGGAACACCATTTCATCGGCAGCCGGCGCGAGTTCATCGATCACCTGCGCATCGGGCGAACCCTTCGGCACGCTCAGGCCGGAAATCTTGTAATCGAGCGACCGGTCGCGACCATCGACGGTCATATTTTCGACCACTGTATACGTCACCTCGATGGCACCGCGACGGCATGCCCGCTGCAGCAGGGCCATATTGGGCAGCGCACGCTCATATAAGGTGCGGAAAAAATACCCAAACCGCGCCTCCCGTTCCTGCGCGGTGAACTGCGCATACTCACCACCGTCAACAGTGCAGTTATACCGCTGTACATCCACGATCAGCAATGCCGTGGCAGCGGGTTCGATCGGCACGTCTCGGCTCAACGTTTGCGTCATGTCATGTCCCCGGCCGCAACACCCTGATAGACCACCACACCCCAATCACGTCGCGGCGCGATCGCTGCCGCGCAATCAATAGACTTCCGCGTAGCGTCGGCATATTTCCTCTTCGTCCAATTGCTCCAAGCTCTCGAGCTCGCCGCGCTTGAAGCCGATGTACGCGCGCGTCAGATCCGCACCCAACCACTCGGTCGCCACGTCGCTGGCCTCCAGCAGCTCCAGCGCTTCCGCCAAACTGGACGGCAACGCCCTCGCCGTCTGCGACTCGAGCGGCAGTCGCTTGCGGACGCCGTCGAGACCCGCCTGAACGAGCATCGCCAGCGCCAGGTACGGACTCGCCGTCGCATCGGCGACCCGATACTCGATGTTGAATTGGCGCGCCTGCTGCAACGGATCACCACCCACGGGCGGACAGATCCGGATGGACGTACCCCGATCCAGCACTCCCCAATCGGCACGCACCGGCGCCCATCGATTGGGACGCAGCCGGTAATAGGAGGCCACCGACGGCGCCGTCACCGCACACAGCAGCGGCAGATGATGCACCACGCCGGCCACGAAGTGGCTGCCGAGCGGCGAGAGTCCCGCGGGTTGGGTGGGGTCGTACAGCACCGGTCGATTATCCTCATCGAGGAAGCTCCAGTGAATGTGCGTGCCGTTGCTGGCGGCTTGCAGTTCGGGTAACGGCGCAAAACTCGCCCTCGCGCCGAATCGATAGGCCACGGCCTGCGTGAGTTCCCGCGTGATCACCGCCTCGTCGGCCGCGCGCAAACCGATGGCGGGCGCCACCGTGACCTCGAATTGCCGCGGCCCATACTCCGCGAGAAAGCTATCCGGCTCCACTCCCGCCTGGCGCAACGCCGCGAGCAACGTCTCACCGAAAAGCCCCTGCTGCCGGTAGGCATGTAGCTCATAGGGCTGCGCCGGATGCGCCGGCACGCCGTCATACGTGAACTCCTGCTCGAAGGTCGAGAACAACCGCAAACCCGTCTCGGCATGCAAAGACTCGAGCGCGCGACGCAGCACCGAGCGCGGGCAATGACTCCACGGCGCTCCCTCCAAGGTCACGATGTCGCCGAGCATGAAGTGCTCACCGCCATCGCCCGCGAACGGCACGTCCACGCGCGTCGCCGGATCAGGAATCAGAAACACCTCGCCCAAGGTACCGAAAGGCGTCGTGTGAATGGGCCCGAAAGCGGAGATGAACAGGTTGGTCGGCGCCAACCCCACGCCCCACGCGAGGCGCGACGGCAATTGCGCGACCGGAAAACTCTTGCCGCGAAAGTGCCCGGACAGGTCGCTGGTACCGACGAAGATGATGGGCTCACGCTGCAAAGGGGTCATGCCAGATCGACCTCCCCCTTCTGCGGGTTGATGAGATACTTCTGGCCTGTGCTGCGCTTGCCGTACACCGCGATCGTATCGAGGTGCAGCGCTTCGGCGAGGGATAGCTCGCCGGCGTAGTGGCTTTCGAAGGTGGTCCGCAGCTCATCGGCGACGCGCTGTTTGAGGCGCCGCATGACGGCGGGATCGAGCTTCTGCAGGTACGGGAATACCAGCCAGCCGCCCACACCCCAGGTCATGCCGATGTTGCGTTCGATTTGCACGGGGCCCAACCCCAGCGCACCGTAAATGTACACCTGCTTATGCACGGCAGAACCATAGCGACTGTACTCCTTGGACTTGGCTGAAATCACGGCCTCCATACCAGTGAGAATCTGGCCGGCGAGCGGACCGCCGCCGATGGCGTCGAACGCGAGGGTGGCGCCGGTGGCACTCAGTGCCTGCGTGAGGTCTTGGATGAAGGTCGGCGAACTCGAGTCACAAATGTAGCGTGCGCCCAGAGCGCGCAGGATTTCGGTCTGACTCGGGCTGCGTACGATGTTCACCAGCGGGATTTGGTCCTTGAGGCAGATGCGGTTGAGCATGACGCCAAGATTGGAAGCGGCCGCGGTGTGCACCAGCGCCGTGTGACCTTCGGCACGCATCGTTTCGATCATGGCCAGCGCGGTCATGGGGTTGACGAAGGAGGATGCGCCGTCGGCCGCGCTGGCGCCGCTCGGCAGCGGCAGGCATTGCTCGATGGGCACGCAGCGGAACTGGGAATACATGGCGCCGCCGAGCACCGCAACGACCTTACCAAGCAGTGCTTGCGCGGCGTCGGACGCACCAGCGCCGATGACCAGGCCCGCGCCTTCGTTGCCGACGGCCATGGATTGATCGAAACGCCCGGCCATGCCCTTGATCGCGGCCTCGGGTACTCGGGCCGAGATGATGGGCTGGTCCTGCGTGCCGACTTGGACGGCGGCGGTCATGTCCGCTGCACCGAACAGCAAGCCGAGATCGGAGGGGTTGAGTGGCGCGGCATCGACGCGGACGAGAACTTCGTTCGGGCCGGGAGTCGGCGTGGGGATGCTGACCAGACGAAGTTCGAGCTCACCCGTAGATTTGATCAGGGAGCGGATTTGCAGGCCGGAGGGTGGAATGCTTTGTGTCATAGGTGCCGCGTGCGTTTGGATCGTTGTCCCCACTATAGCGCAGGCATGTAAGCGGGAGCGCTTTACGCCCACATGGACGATCCTCCAAATTGAAGGAGCCAGTCTAAGTACGTAATGTGCCACTATGTGGAGTGCAAGATGAGGCCGGCCGGTGCGAGAGCTTTTCAGGTTTTACTGAACCCGCCGTAGTCACATTCCCAGCATGAAATCCACCCCGCAGAAATCGCCAATCACCCGTTCTGTGTGGGCGTTCCGTGCGGCATCATCACGCGCAGCGATAACGTCCCGGTGGGCGGCCTTGCTTTGCGTAACGGCATGGTTCGCGTGCGGATCGCCCGCCCATGCCCAGGGCGGCCCACCCTTCCTGACGAACGATCCCGGCACACCGGGCAATGCCAACTGGGAGATCACCCTCGCCTCCATGCAAACCCTGGTGCGCGGCGCCTCCTCTTACCAGACCCCGCAGATCGACCTGAATCTGGGGCTCGGCGAGCGGATCCAATTGACCTACGAAATCCCGTACGTCCTGCAAACCAACGACGGTCAGCCACTCGCGCGCGGCTGGAGTAACGCGTACACCGGGGTCAAGTGGCGCTTCGTGGACCAAGGCGAAGAAGGCTGGCAGGTGTCGACCTTTCCCCAGGTCGAAATCGGCGTGTCCCGCTTCGCACAGCAAACCGGTATCGGCTCACTCGGGCCGCGCTACCTGCTGCCGCTCGAAGTCACCCGCAAGATCGGGCCACTCGACGTCGATTTCGAGGCGGGCTACTACTTCAAAGGCGCCGGCCCGCGCGAGCGCTTCTTCGGCCTCGCCGCGGGCCGGCCTGTGACGTCGCGACTCGAACTCGACCTCGAACTCTACGACGATCGCGCCTACGGCGTGCCGCCCGACTTCGTCGTGCTGGATGCCGGTGGCCGCTACAAACTGGGTCGCGGCTTCATCGCCCTGTGGATGGTGGGGCGCAGCGTCAACGGCTTCGCGAACGCTCAGCCGGTCTACATGGGATATCTTGGGATCCAGATCCTACTCAGCCACTACGGCCGCACGCTGAACTCGGAGCCGTGAACTGCAACCAGCGCTTTACCGGGCGTGTGCGCCCGGCATCACCATCGAAGATAAGGACACCGCACCTCTCATTGAAGCGACGCGGCGCCTTGCGCCGATGCAGCGGCGGGCACGCTCTGCCGCATCTGCCAGGCCTGATCGATGAGGTATGCATGGATGGCATCCACGTCCGCCGCCGAGAGCACATCGTCGAAGCGACCCATGCCCATCGGGCTGTACGCGCCCCCCAGGACGATTTGGTTGAAGATCTGATGGGTGGCGGAGTTGAGCCGCCGCAGGTCCGGCAACATCGCACGGCCGAAGAGATGACAGCGTCCACAATAGCGGTTGTACAACACCTCGCCTTGGGCGAGCTCGGCGGCATTCGTCGGCCGGAGCGGCAGCTCCGGCGGCAGCGGTTGGTCGGTCACCACCGGCGGCAGCGGCGGTGGCGGACCCTCGAGTCTGAGCGCAATGATGCGTCCTTCGTTGCCATAGCGGTACGCGGCGGTGGCTGGATCGAAGGGATAGCCCATGACGCCGCCGCCGAGGCCTGCCATCACGGCAATGTATTGCACACCCTTGACGCGATAAGTCATCGGCGCCGCCATGATGGAGGTCCCCAAGGGAATGGAGGCCAGGAGCTTTCCGGTGTCCGATGAGTAGGCATTGAGATGGCCCGCCTCGTCACCTTGGAACACGAGCCCGCCGCCGGTGGAGAGGACGCCGCCGTCAAACAGCGTGGCGGTTTGCACCTCCCAGGCAATGCGGTGCTGCTTCACGTCCCAGGCGCGCAGGAAACCGCGCGAGGCGGTTGCATTCGAGCTCGAGGCCGTCGCGGGTGAAGCCAGCGTACGCGAGTCGATCGGCGCCGGGAGACTGCGGGCGAGTTCCTCTATAGACGGCAGGTCGCCATACAGGCTTTTCATGCCCTCGGGGTCATAGGCCTCGGGAACGAACGCGGGGGTGGTGAATTGTCCGTCGATGTAGCCGGCGCGCAGGCCGCTGCTCTCGAGTTCCACATTACCGGCATCGACCACGGGAATGAAGGTGAGGCCGCGCCCGGCATCGAAGGACATGGGTTGCCAGGTGTGCGCACCGATCTCCGAGGGAAAGACCAGCGCGGGCCCGTGGTCGTAATTCGCGCTCTGATCCACGATCGGCCGGCCGGTCTTGGGGTCGATCCCGCGCGTCCAACTGACGTAACTATAGTTCTTCGCCGAGAGTAGCTCGCCGGTGGCCCGGTCGAGCACATAGTAGAAGCCGTTCTTCGATGCCTGCATCAACACCTGCCGCTTGACGCCGTCGAGAGTCAAATCGGCCTGCACGATCTTCTGCGTGCTGTCGAAATCCCATCGATCGCCCGGCACGGTTTGGTAGTACCACGCGAGCGCGCCACTGTCGGCCTTGATGGCGACGATCGAGGCGGTATAGAGCTCATCGCCACCCTTGCGGCCATCCAAATGGCTGTTGTAAGGCCCGGGATTGGCGGTGCCGATGTACACCACCTTCAACACGGGATCATAGGCCATGCCATCCCACACGTTGCCGCTGCTGCCCTGATTCCAGGGGTGGCGTGGGTCCCAGGTCTTCAATGCCGCGGTAAGATGCGGCTGATCCTGGGGGCCCTGCGCCGGATCGCGCGGCACCGTGAAGAAGCGCCACCGCAGCGCACCGGTTTTCGAGTCGAACGCCGAAATGTACCCGCGCGCACCGGCGAATTCGCCGCCGCCATTGCCGATGATGACGAGGTCGCCGGCGAGCAGCGGCTGGCCGGTGATGGTATAGGGTCGGTGCTCACTGCGGCCGATGAGGGTGTCCACCTTCCAGATGCGCTTGCCGGTACGCGCGTCGATGGCGTGCAGCCAGCCATCGAGCGCACCCACATAGAGGCGTCCGCCGAAGGCGACCACGCCGCGATTCACGGCGTCACAGCAGGCATACCGGCCCCATTGGCCGTCGACTTGCGGATCGTAGCTCCACAACCCACGGCCGGTGGCGGCGTCGAGCGCATATACACGGCCAAAGTTGCCGGTGGTGTACATCACACCGTCGATCACGAGCGGCGTGGCCTCGATGCCGCGGGTCGAATGCAGATCGTAATCCCACGCAAAACCGAGCTTGGAGACGTTGCCGGCGTTGACATCGGCGAGCGGTGAAAAATAGCTGCCTTGTTGATCGCGGCCGGGCATCAGCCATTGGTCGGGTTCCGCCGCGGTGTTGGCGAGACGGACGGAGTCGACCGCGGCGGCGGGGGCAGTCGGACTGACGACGCCCGGTGCCATGGCGTCCGGTGTCGTGGCGCCCGCGGGCGTTGCGCCGAGGGAGGTCATCACTGGTAAAGTGGCGCTCAACGCCGCGGTGAGTACCAAGACGATGTACGCGTATCGCATCAGGGGACTTTCGCTCCTAGGAGGCCCGCAGCTTCAGGTTCGTTCAAATGCTCCAGCGTCAATACGGCCGACCAGTAAGGTGCCGAGCGGATTGGCGATGCCCTTGCCGATCATATCAAATGCGGGGCCGTTGCTGAGCCGCCGAGAGGCTCGCACATCGACGCATAGCGGCGCTCGGGATCGAAATCAGATACCGGGTATAGCGGACAATCTTCGCACGAATCAACGTGCGGCAATCGCGCTCGGCGCCAGTCTGAGATACTTTGTACCTCATGGAAGGCATCGCCTCGATTCTCATTCTGATTTCCGGCTGCGCACACGCCATCGTTAATGCCATCCTGAAGTCGGGCAAGGACAAGATGTCGAGTCGCGCGTTGATCGACGGATTCAGCGCCCTGTTGGTCGCGCCCGCCGCGTTCATTCTGCCGCTGCCGACCCATGCCTGGGGTTGGCTCGCCGGCTCCTGGGTGGTGCACCTGTTGTACTTGTTCACGCTCATCAAGTCGTTCGAATTGGCGGACATGACCGTGGCCTATCCCATCGCGCGGGGCGTCGCGCCCGTGTTGGCGGCAACCGTGGCGGTGACGTTCTTTCGTGAGCCCATCACCTTGGCCGTGGCACTCGGCATCGGGCTCATTGCCATGGGTGTCGCGTTCATCGGCATCAGTCACACGCTCCAGCGCCGCGCCTTGCTCTGGGCCCTCATGACGGGCGGTTGCATCGCCGGGTACACGGTCATCGATGCTCAGGGAGTGCGCGCCGCGCCCAATGCCGCCAGCTACATCGTCTGGATCTTCATCATGCTCGGTGGCGGCATCGGCGCGCTGTTCGCGCTGTGGCGCGGTCGCGAGTTTATGATTGCAGCCGCGGCGCAATGGCGGCCGGGACTCGCGGCCGGAGCCCTGTCCATCGTCACCTATGGCCTCGCGCTGCTGGCATTTCGTCTGGGCGCCACCCCGCGACTCGCGGCACTGCGCGAAACCTCCATCCTGTTCGCAACCGCGATCGCAGTGGTATTTCTGAAAGAGCGGATGACGCGGCATCGCAAGATCGGCGTGACCGCGATCGCGTTGGGCGCGATGACTCTGGTCGCGAGCGGTTGACTAGAAGCGGGCTAGCAGCCTGCCTGACTTGTGACGCGCCGGTGCACCCCAGGCGCTGCGTTGCCCCATGCACATCCGAACTAAGGTACTATTAAAACCTATTAAAAAAGGTATTGATTGTTAAAATTCTTAATAACACCTATAATTTCAGGTGTTATGCAAATCGATATCTCCCTTGATGGCACCTGGCGCCCCTGCGCCGAGCTCACGTTGGTCGATCCCGCTAACACATCCAGACGAGGTCCGGTCACGCTTCGTTACCTATCGTCATACGCGACGGATCATCTATTCGCGCGCGACCGCCGCGCACTGTTCGAGGATGTCGGGCTCGAAGCTCCTGCTCTTGCATCCCTCGCGGCGTCGCTCAATGACTTCGGCAACGACCTCGAGCGTTTACCCGCGCTGATGGCAGCCGCCGGAGTCGATGCCGCGATCATTGAGTCGCGCCGCGAGGAAATCGCCCGTCAACGCCGCTCACTCGCCAAGATCACGGCGCCATGAAACGCGTGCACCGCAACCTACCCGCCGATAAGGTCGACGCACTCCGCGAGAGCGTCGCCAGTCTCGTGCCCGACGTCCAGGCCGACATCGCCGACCTCATCAAGACCATGCGACTGGCGACGCGTCTTTCCCAGCGCGAGTACGCAACACTCTGCGGTATCTCGCTCGCCGCGTTACAGCAGGTGGAATCCGGCAAGAGTCCAGATAGTTTTCGGATCAAAACACTCGAGAAGCTGCTGCGCCCGTTCGGCTATCGGATCGGCGTGGTGCGCGCGCAGGGACGGAAGATCATCTTCACCACGACACTGCCACATCCGCCGGACGAAGGCTTCGTGCAGGGACCGACCTTGGGGTCATCCCGCAGCTAGATGAGCCACTCGATGTCCTCCATGGTGGCCTTCGGATCGGTGGGCTCGAGCGCCCACGCGGCGGCGTGCAGCGCATGAATGGCCGTGGTGTCGAACAGCGGTACGACGGTGTGGACCTGCGTGATGAGCAGCGAGATTTCGGTGCACCCCAAAATCACTGCCTCGGCGCCCTGGGCCGCGAGGCCCGCGATGACCCGGCGGTAGGTGTCGCGCGAGGCGGGCACCACTTTGCCCAGGCATAACTCTTCGAAGATGATGCGATGAATCTCATCGCGATCCGCCGAACTCGGGGTCAGAACGGTGAGACCATGCCGGACGGTCAGCCGGTCCCGATAAAAATCCTGTTCCATCGTAAAGCGCGTACCGATGAGCCCGATGACCGAGTGGCCGGCAGCCTTGATGACGTCGGCGGTCGGGTCGGCAATATGCAGCAGCGGAATGCGCACCGCGACTTCGATGGCCGGTGCCACTTTGTGCATGGTGTTGGTACAGACCACGATGCAATCGGCCCCCGCGAGTTCTAACGCGCGCGCGGCGCCGGCGAGCATCTGGCCGGCCGCGTGCCAGTCGCCGGCCTTTTGCAGGAGTTGCACCTCGTAGAAATCGAGACTGTGCAGGATGATCTTGCCCGAATGCAGGCCGCCCAGCCGTTCCTTGACGAATTGATTGATCTGCCGATAGTAGGGTACGGTGGACTCCCAGCTCATGCCGCCGATCAGACCGATGGTTTTCATGTCGCCGATGATGGCGAAGATCACGCCGGCTGGATAGAGGCGATCCTCGCCGGATGTGGTCCAATACCTGGCACCATGCGCTCTCACTGGAACGCCTCCGAGATCCTCACGCTCAAGAAGCGTGCCGGGCCGACTCCGTGATCCTGCCACCGCTGCGGTAACAGGACCTGAGCTGGTCAATCCTTCAAGATCTCTACTTTGAGGGTGGCAGCGCCATTGCATTCAACGAGTCTAGTTGACCCTTCTTCTCGTAAGCCGATTCATCATCGAAGGGATCTACTATAGGACGATCAACCTTGCTCTTTTTCCACAGTTCCTGAAGGTACTCGCTTGCCAAGTACACCCGGCCTCGCTTCTCGCCTTTTGGAATCAGTAAGTTTTCATTGACCAGCGTCTTGAAATCTCGCTTTGCAACTTGATAAGAGACCTCGATTTCCGATCGATATACTGGGTTGCGCACTCGCAATCCCACCGCCGCATCCATCAAGGCGGATATCGTTCGCTCAGGTATCCGTCTTTGCTTGATTTCTTTTTCCAGTTTCTCCCAGAGAGCATCGGTCCTCTGAACGCGCTTTAGTAAGGTTTGAGCCTGATAGTAATGAGCCTTCAGGCAAAACTTTATCCAGGGAAGTGCGTCGCGATCCGGGTTCCATTTGCCCTTACCGACATTGGCCAGCACGTTGTAATATTCCGTCGTGTTGTTGCCGACAAATTCTTCAATGCTGGAGAATCGCGGATCAAGTATCCCCTCCCCTGCAAGCACGAATGTTTGCAGAGCCCGCGCCATCCGGCCGTTGCCATCTTTGAAGGGGTGAATCATTGCCAAATTCAGGTGCGCCATTGCCGCACGTACGATCACCGGGGAGGAGTTTTTCTCATTGAGTGAAACGATGAGTTCCTTCATTAAGGCGGGAACAATTTGCGCATCGGGCCCCTCGTATACGGTACGGCCCGACGGCATATTGGTTACGTGAATGGATCCGGGTCGATAACGTCCCGGGTGCTTTGAAAGGTCATATTTCATCATCATGAAATGCAGCCCCAAGATCGTTCCCTCGTTGTGCACGAAGTTCGGTTCCTTGGACAACTGGATGATGTAATCCATCGCGTCTCGGTGACCGGTTAGAGCCAGCCAGTCCTCACTTTTTGGATTGAGCGGGGGTTCGCCATCGATAGCGTTGATCGCATCCTCGAGAGTGGCGTTGATCCCCTCCATGGTGTTTGAGCTGTGAATGGCGCGCGCGTACGCCATCCTCGCCAAGAACCCGGTCCAGCGATTCAAATTGTCGCTGGTTGCATAATTGAGTTGCCTGCGCAAATTCTCAATTTTTTCAGTGAGTTGCAAACAGAACGCAGGCAGCTCGGGAATGCGGAATAGCATCATTATCACTAATATAAAGATATTTATGATCTATATTAAAGATCATTTATATCCTTGTAAAGGATATAACGATCAAGGGATTTGAGACCGGTTAGTCAGGAGGCGGCCGGCCGACGCCATCGATGACGAGGCCATCGCCTTCCATGAGTCTTTCGGGTTCACCACCCTGCAGGACCCGCCCGCGCACCCTCTATCTGCCGATCATGACCGCGCACGCTCTGGTGCTGGCATAGCAACCTCGCGCGGACATCGAAGAATCTGAATATCGTCGGGACTGACGGACACCTTGTATGTGGGTACACCGGGCCTCTTACCCTGGGCATGGGCCAGCGCGTGCGCCATTGACTCCACCAGTTCATCACCTAGCTTGCTCATTCGCTTCCTCAAACCTTGCTCGAGGTACCGCCGGTAAAATCGCCGACGCTACAGACCGACCTTGCCGAGCAGATCGACCAGCCGCCGCGAGCTGGCGGCCAGCGTCGGGTGGTCCACCTCGAACAACACCGCGATCTTTTCGAGGCGTGCGGGCAGTGAGGTAGCGTACGCCGCATCGGGGTGGGCAACCCTGTCGCCGCCGGCGTCGTTGGAACGAGCCATCAGCTGCTGGATGTTTTCCATGAGTTCGCCCAACAGCTGCGTCGAGGCCGCGTCCACCCGCGGCGCGCGCTTGAGTTCCTCGTGCAGCCGCGTGAGATGATCGCGTAGAACAATGGGATCCATGCTTCGCTTCCTTCAAAATGGGCGGATCGATGGTCCATCCGTTCCGGCGTCAGGCGTGTGACCTCGACGTACCTGAGCCAGGATTGAAGATGGCGCCGTGGATCGCAGAATACGCGAGTTGCAGGCACGTTTCGCACCATAGGGCGGATACGAGGCTGAGCACTCGGGGCCGCAAGCAACGCTTTCAGGCACTGCACGAGCCGCGACGTCGAGATGACGATGCCACGCATCCGGTTTTGTTACGATTAAACATGACTCGACACTCCTACTGCCATCCGCCGGCTCCATGCTGCCTCGCAACCGCGTGTTCAGTCGGGAACCCTGCTGTGCGGGCGTCGAAGTGACTCTCATTCACACCTGGGTGGAGCGCTGCCGGGCTGGCAACTATGCGGCGGCGGTCGGACGCGTGCCGTCGGGCTGGGTGATCATGGGCGAGCGGCAAGTGTTCGCAGGCTATTGCCTGTTACTGCCAGACCCCGTGGTGCCACACCTCAATGCACTGCCCTCACCGGCGCGCGACCTATTCCTGGCCGACATGGCGCGGGTGGGCGACGCGCTCCTGCGTGTAACCTCGGCTACGCGGATCAACTATGCGATGTTCGGCAACGTCGAGCCGGCGCTGCACGCGCACCTGTTCCCGCGCTTCGCCGACGAGCCCACGGCGACACGCAACGCGCAGCCCTGGGCCTTGGACTGGAACCTCGCACCGCTCTGGTCGGCGGCGCTACACGGCGACTTACAGCGGCGCATCGCCGCGGAGCTGCAACGAGTCGTCGCCAACCAGTGAGGGTCTGCGCCGGGGACGCCACTCCCCCCGGGCGCAGGATCACCGATCCCCGGCGTCACCAACCCCAGGCATTGACGAGGTTGGCAGCGTCGATCGTACCGATCCCCGTGGGAAAGTCGTAGCCGGGACGGGATTCGAACGTGGGTTGATACTTCGAGTCCGAGCTGGACATGACGCCGTACTTGCCGCCGGGTTGATAGCAGTCCACCGGGCCGGCGCAATCCTGCGCATCGTTGCCGGCGGTCACGTCGTGAAAGACGCATCCGCTGCTGCCCGCAGCGCCCCGGCTCGAATCGCAGGAGGAATTGCCGGCATTCCCATACTCACGCGCCGCCAGTCGGTAGTACACGGGATTGGGATTTCCCTGCGAGCCACCCATCTTCTGATTCACCAACGCCTGAATGCCGGCGACGATGGGCGTCGCATACGACGTGCCGCCACCGCCCTGGCCCCAGCTCGCCGGATTGCCGACGCAAGGGGCGCCGTAATTGTTGGGATCACTGAAACACAGCAGGTACTGGTGACTCCAGACGCCATCCGCCGCGAACATCGCGACGTCGGGCACATCGCGCACGCCATCGTTGGGCATCCCGAACAGCCCTGCCTGGTAGTCGGGTTTCGACCAACCCTTGCAGGTCCCGCTCACCACATTTGGGATCGACGGCGTGCCGAAGGCGCAACCGCTAGGGCCACCCTCGCCACCACCAAGCTCGAGATAGTCCGCGCCGTCCGAGCTGTTGCAGTAGCCGTGCTTGCCGTAGCTCGTGCTGTAACCGGCGTAGGCAGTGAGTTCGGAGCTGGCGCAGGTATCGTTCCAGGCGATTTCGGGCACATACGACTTCGCGGTGCCCCAGGGTGCACCGGTGCTCTTGCCCCAGTATTTCGTGTTCGTGCCGTCGTACGTGTCGCCGAAGTCGGTGCCGCCCACCGCGACGTTATAGGGAGTCGAGGCCCAGGCGTTGACGCCCACGCCGTACTTGGCCGGCGGATTGTAGTCCGGTGCGCAATCTTCCGGCCCAGCGTCGCCGGTCGCGACGAATACCGAGATACCCTCCGCGTCCGCCTGCTGATAGATGTGGTAGAAGAATGCATTGAGTCCGGCGCCGTTATCGGCCTCGCATTCGCCGTAACTCACGCTGATGATGGGCGGGTGCGGCGTGGTGCCATCGATCAGGTATTGAATCGCCTGCTGGACACCGTCGATGGTATCCGAATTGTCGCACGCGACCACCAGAATCGACGCGTCAGGCGCGGCGGCGCTGGCCCATTCCGCATCGAGCGCGGCCTCGACATCGTCGCCATTCGAGTTGACGTGCGGGTCCTTGCAGCGCGCACTGCCCGAGGGCCCCGTCGGATGCACCGTGTGCAGCTGGCCTGAGCGATAGCCGTCGAGCCCGAAGATATGGCGAAAATTGGTCCAGTCGCCGTCACTGTACAAATCGGTATCCTCGGCCACCGCGATGGTCTGTCCCTTGCCGGTGATCGGCTGCGAGCCGTGAAACAGCGGATTGAAATCATAGATGGTGGCAAGATCGGCGGGCGCCATCAGATAGCAAGGCGAGCCGGAACCGCAATCGCCGGTGAACTTCGGCCGCTCGCGGTGCTTGCGCGCGGGCCGGAAGTCGTGGAGCTTGACGAGGCCGGCGACCACCGGCGCCAACGCCGCCGGAATCCGCGGGTCGCTAACATTGGCCATGTGCGCGGCGCCGTTCACCTCGAGCTTGTGAATCTGCGTGTGAAACGCGGCGGCGACCTGTCCCGCGGTGCCCGAGAAGTCGATCACCATACGGCTCGGAAACACCGTATTGACGTGCAGTCCATGCTGCGTGAGCCATCCCTCGAGCGCGTCGAGATCCGCGGGCGACGTGCCGAAGCGCGCACCGAATTCTTCGGTCGACAGCCAGCGGTGAAAGTTCGGCGAGGACCGGTCGTGCAATGTCGCGATGTAAGCCGCCACCTCTTGCTCTTGGTCCGGCGAGCGCTGCAATTGCAACTGCAGATGCTCCAGTTGCAAGGTATCGGGAACGGCGCCGCGATCGTTGCCGACGGTCACCTCGTGCCGGGTGTTGCCGCCCAGGGTCACGAGCTCCCGATCATCGATCGCGCGCGTCACGAGGGGTGTCGATGCCCGCGCTGCGCCGGCGGCGAGGTGAACGATGCAAAGGAATCCAAGCGCCAGCGGCGCGAGCGAGTAACGGCCTGTCATACGATCTCCCTTCGAAAGACTACGGAACACCGACCCGCCATCCACACCGGACATGCCGGATGCACCCAAGATGACGATCTGGTTTTGTTATCGGAACGCCTTTCATCCTAATTGAAAATCCAGAAGTACGAAACGACGAATAGCGGCTCGCCCGTGATGAGCGTGTTATGTCACATGCGCTCTTACGTCGCATGAATCCATGGCTGGCGGCTCTGATGATCCACTTGATCTAGGAGCGGCGCCACGAGCGGCCGCTCACTCGTCCTCTGTTAGCCGATACCAGTAAGCGAACGTTATGTATTCCGCGACGAGTCTTTGGACGACAGTGCGTGCATCGACCGCCAACGCGAACTCTGGACCCAAACCCACCTGCGACTGTCCGCTTTACGACACTTAAATTATGGCTTCGGCACGATGAGTTTGACCGTTTAACGTGGCCCAGATGGGCGGGTATCCCGACGGGAACGGAGAGAGCAGTTCCCGCCGGGATACCCGCCCACCCAGGCCTTTGCTCAAGCCGTTTGGCGACTCAAGCAAGCGTCAATTCAACCATTCAAAATCACATTGCCGAGGTAATATTTTTTAAAAGCAAGTATCAATCGTATGGAGAATGCGGCATGAAGCGGTTATGTTGGAATAAATCGCCATGGGGAGAGCGATCACTACGCCAAGGGTAGCGACCGGAATGACGGCTCGATGGGTCAGCTTCCCGGAGACGCAGAACGAAAGCAGCAAGCACGGCAGCCATATCAATGGCGCGACGGCGAACAGCGACACCACGAAGTGCTGTAGGTCCACCGTAGAAAACACGACCGAGTGGATCAGTGGGCACACCGATTGGCTCATCAAAGCGAAGACCCGGTACTCCCGCCGAATTAGGCGGCGACTTCCTCGTACGAGAAATGGGGTGCGTCCGCCCGGGTAGATGCGTGCTCTACCGTGATTGAGCAGATGTGTCCTTGCGCATCCACATCAAGAATAGTGTTCTCGTCGAGATCGCGCGTCTCCGCTACCAGTGCAGAGCGAAACTCGATCAGAAGGGTATCTGTATCGGAGAAGTAGCGCACTTTCATGGGACAAACCCTCGATCAAAGAAAGCGTTATGAACCGTCTCGCCGTCGGGCAG
>Ga0116227_10005106_pt1 | contig 28032 bp, 22 predicted proteins | sample S1TSphgellanicum_FD_89693 | JGI IMG/M metagenome (GOLD analysis project Ga0116227, IMG submission 89693) | Host-associated microbial communities from peat moss isolated from Minnesota, USA - S1T2_Fb - Sphagnum magellanicum MG | ecosystem: Host-associated > Plants > Peat moss > Unclassified...
ATCTGCTTGACGGCATCGGATGACGGGGCGCCTTGCTGGGCCGCGGCACTATCGACCCGAAGAATGCCGCTCACCCCGGCTATGCAGGCAAGACCGAAAAAAGCAGCCGCAGGAAAAATAGATGCGCGCATGATTGGCCCTCTCTTGCCGTTTCTACGGCACTAAATTGAAGTAGCTTTCACCGCATACTGCGGTTTCATGCCGATCCTCAGCTCTCCACCTTGAAGGTCCGGGCGCTGGCGCTGAGACTCTGATTCGTGCGGTCAGCTTCTGCTTGCACCACCGGGAAGAGCTTGTCGGCCGGCGTGCTGCGTGCGTTGCGCAGCACGCTCAGTGGCTTGGAGCTCGCAATGGCGAGCACCATCTGCAACTGTCCGTTGCCGAACTCGGGACCTATCTTCTGGCTGAAGGTTAAAGTCCCATCATTGTCGCGAGATGGAGTCGTTTCGATCGTCCGCAGGCTGCCATCGTCGGCGACGACGAGGAGATCGATCTTACGCCCATCGGCTCCTTTGATCGTGCCCGACAGGTTTTGCCCGACCTTCAACGAGGTGGTGTCGAGATCGATGGTCGGCGCCGAGGCTCCGGCGCTTCGCACGTGCTGCAAAAAGGTCACGGCAGGACATTGCCGCCGATCGACCTGGCGCATGCCGATATCGGCTTCATATCCGTTATTCTTGCGGAATGCGTCGTTCAAAGCTCGGAACGGCGTTTCGGAGGGCCCGAATCCCTCGATTGCCGTCACCATCTCGTTGACCGCGACGGGCTTTAGGAAAAAGCAATCGCCGCCGTCATATTGGCGGATATAGCGGGTAACTTCGTCGATATGCCGAGTGATGTCGCGCGGCAACGCCGCCGGCGGCAGAGGACGGATCTCGCTCGGCGCTGCGAGACCAGGTTTGATAAGTCCGGCGATCTGATTGCCGGTTCCCGTCTGACCGCCGCCCGAAGTCGCCTTGCCGGCATCGAGCTTACCGCCGTCCGCGAATGTTTCGACGGTTGCCCCGGTTTTCTGCGCGTTGTCGGCAGGCGTCAGCGTCGGGCTTTGCGCGCTTTTAAGCGGCGGCGTCGGCGGTACATCGGCGGCTTGCGGCGGCCTCAGGTTGAGATAGACGCCAGCCGCGATCACACCCACAAGCGCGGCGGCGATACCGCCAAAGAGCATAGGGCGTAACCCGCCTCCACCGGCAGGTTTCGACTCGAGCTTGGTGGTTCGTGTCGTCTTCTGCCGTGCTGGCGGCCAGAGCGTCGTCGTCTCGTCGATGGTCCAAGCAGCGACCTCGGCCATGGAGGCTGGCCGATCGTCGGGATTGGGCTGCAGCATCTTCTCGATCAGCGGCCGCAAACGCTTATCGATCGAATCGAGCTCGGGCACCCTGCGCCGCTTGTCGATGACGTCGACATGATTGCCGCCCATGTCGATCGGCTTGGCGCGCAGCGCCTCGGCCAGCACGAGCCCCAGGCTGTAAATATCTGATTTGGGTGTTATTTCGCCGCCGAACAGGCCAAGCGGCTCGGGCGACACATAGTTGTATTTTCCAGCGAAACCGCTGCCGATGATCGTGCCTTCCTCGCCGAGGCGCGTCGAGCGCGCGATGCCGAAATCGATGATCTTGGCGAGCGCCATATCGCCCGAGGGAATGATGATATTGTCGGGCGACACGTCGCGATGGATGATGCCGCGCTCATGCGCGGCATGCAGTCCGGCGGCGATGCGTTGCATCAGCCGGTTCACCGCTTCGACGGCAAGCGGGCCGCCGCGCAGCATTGCCGACAGCGACAGCCCGTCGACGAATTCCATCGCGAGATAGGGGCGCTCCAGCACCGGATCGATCGTGAACACGTAATAGCGGACGATCGCTTCGTGATAGAGATTGTGAAGCGCGGATGCTTCCTTGCGAAACAGCGCGAAGGCGGCTTCCGCCTCGGCGAGGTCCGAGCGGATAAGCTTGATCGCGACGAGATCGCCGGTTTGGATCGCGTGACCCTTGTAGATCTCTCCCATGCCGCCGGCGGCGATCGGCGCATCGATTTCATAGATGCCGTTCAGCTGCGTCCCGGCCGGGATGATCTGGCGCGTCGATCCAAAAGAAGCAGCCGCCTGGTTCATCAGGCCCCCCAGCGCGCCATTGGTGAAGCGCCCGGAAAGACGACGGTCGAGCCGCGCGGGGCGTAGCGTGCCATCACAACGGTTACGTTATCGCTCGCGCCGCGATCCATGGTGAGCGCCACCAGGGCATCGCAGGCGCTCTGCGGTGCATTCGTAAGGACGGCCTCGAGAATTTCCGCATCGCTGACATGCGAGGTCAGTCCGTCGCTGCAAATGACAAAGGTGTCCCCCTTTTCGAGAACGCCTTGGGCGACGTCGACTTCGAGATCCTCGTGCACACCGACAGCGCGGGTAATGACATTGCGGCGCGGCCAGGATTGCGCTTCCTCCTCGCTCAGAACCCCTTCGGCGACGAGCTCGGCCACTTCCGTATGATCGCGCGAGATTTGCGAGAGCTTGCCGCCGCGCACGAGATAGATGCGGCTGTCACCGGACCAGACGCAGGCATAATAGCCTTGGCAGGCGAGCAGCGTTGCGACCGTCGCGCCGATCACGATGCCGCCTTGCGCGTCGGAGATCTGCAAGAGACGCCGGTTGGCGCTGTTGAGGCGCTCCCGGCAGCGGCTCAGGAGCTCGGTGATCGAATGCGCGTCGACAATCGTTTGCAAGGCGTCGACCACGGTTGCGCTGGCAAGCTGCCCCGCCTCATGGCCGCCCATGCCGTCGGCAACGGCCCAGACGCCGCTCTCCACCAGAACGAGATAAGAATCTTCATTCTGCGCGCGGACCTTGCCGACATCCGTTGCGGCTCCGCTATCGAAAATGCGTGACGTATCGTTCATGACCGTCTTCACCCCGAATGCAATGTCGACTGTCGGCGACAGTCGAAATCCCCTGTCAGCATACCGGTAAAAAGAAAAGGCTCCGGCATCTCGGTCTGACACCAAGCCGAAGCCGGATAATGCGCTCCCCCTGCCGTCCACCAGAATGTCGTCACGGACGCTTTCTGTTCGCCTTCCGCTTCGGCATTGAATGCCGCGGAAAGCGGTTGCTTCTGTGCGCTATCGCTCATCACGGCAACATAGACGGGCTCATCACCTCCTGTTTCAACCTCCGCCGTCTCGTAGGCAGGCGCAAAGCTTGCCAAAGCCTGGGTCGTGGCCTCGAAGGGGCGCTGCGGATCGAGGGTCGCAAGCAGCAGATCCTCGACTTTTTCGAACCAGGCATGGTGCGGAGCGCGGGCCGGGTATTCCAGCGCTTTTCCCTGCTCGGCCAGGCAGATGAAGGTGAGGGGGAAATAGCGCCCTATGGCGTCCATCGAAGGCATCAACGCGCCCAGCACGCCGCTGCCGCAGAGGCCGGAGCCGAGCCAAAAACGCCAGATCGGGGCTTCACGAAAGGTTGCTTCCCAGACTGAATCGAGCTCCGTCCGGCTTCGCGCCAAACCTCTGTCCAACCAGGGCTCCCAGATCTGCAAAAAGGCACGCGGGACCGAAAGGGTGATGAAGTCCCGCTTCGCTGCCAGCTTACCGAAGAGGCCGCACTGCATAGGTCAGATCCCATTGGGGCAGTGAAAGCTGCGCAAGAAGCCAAGGTTCAATGGACGCACGGGCGTTTGCGATTCGAAACGGTAGCGCAGGTCGCGCCCACCGAGCACGAAGCTCGCCGCCGTACCCTCGTTGTTCAATTGTCCCGCATCAAGAAGGCGATAGAGTGCCCATGGGCCATTCATCTCGAGATGGGCCGGAGTGCGTCCAGGCACGTCGTAGACGATCGCGGCATGGTGAGGCTCACTGTTGCCGGGCCATTGCACGGAGACGGGAGCGATATTGCCCGGACGCCCGGCGATGAGGGTGTTGTCGATCTCCATCCGCGCGCCATTGACTGGCGCCGGCGTGATAGAAACCGTGAAGCCGGGTGAGCCGCCTTCGCCGGCGAAGAAGGTGTCGCGAATCTGCGCGGCGCGCTGAAAATCCGCGAGGGCCGTCGGGCCGAGCTGCCGTGACAACGGCGTATCCTCCCGCCAGCGCCATTCCGTCCCGGACGAATCGACCGCATCCGCCATATTCTGAGTGAAGAACTGGTCGATCAGGCCATTCGGGGCGAACATTCGCGCGAAGTCGGCGAGCGCTACGTCGCTGCGGCTCGCCCGTGCGAAAGGATAGCGGCTCGTGATCACATCCTCGCAGGTCAAGGTGACCTTGGTGCGTAAGGCTTGGACCGTGCGCGCAATGTCCGAGTCGGCCATTTCGCGCGTCACGTCATCTGCGACTTGTGCCATTATTTGCGAGAAAGGTGGCGGCAAGCCGCGCGCCTCGCTTTTGAGCTTGCCGACCTGCGAGGCGAGTCGCGATCTCATCTGTTCGCTCGCTGCCGCTTCGCCTGCGAGCCGGCTGAGATTGGAGCGGATGTCGTTCAGCTCCAGAACGATAAGATCGATCGGCCGGCGCCCAGTGTTGCCCTCGACGAGCTGACGATAGGACCGAAATGCGCTACCGACCGCTGCTGCAGGCGTTTGGCCGGACGCGCCTTCGAGCGTTGGCTGCGCGCCGACGCGGGTCGGCAAGGTGGTCTCGTCGCGGATCGCCTCGAGCACGCGAGAAATCGGCGAGGTCACCGAGCTTGCCGCTGCGAGCAGCGGATAGGTTGGGCGTTCGACTGTGAGGCGCCTGATCTGCAGCTTGCCGATGGCGGTCTGCCACTTGGAGATAAACGCTTCCGTATAAAGATCGATGAGATTTTGCTGCAGCCGGTCATATTGCAGGTTGATCGCCGGTTGCTGGCCGGCATTGCCGAGAACCCAGCGATCCCGCGCCATCTCTTGGCTGATCAAGCCGAGGCGTGCGACGAAGGCTTGCTCGTAACCGGCGCGCGTGAAGAAATAAGGGACGCGGATGGAGTCGAGTGTGTCGTCGAAGACGACGGAGGCGCCCGAGCCGGCCGTCCGTGAGGGCGTCCAATCATCGCGCAAATCCGCCTGGGCGCGCGACACCAGCCGATCGAAAGCGTGTTCGGCAATGTTGACGCGAACGAGCGTCTGTTGGCAGCGGTCGACGAGCGGGCCATTGAGCGAGACAAAGGAATGGCTCCCTTCGAGGTCGAGCATGGCGACGAGATGCTGTTCGAGCTCGCGCCTGCCATCGGCATTACGTGGACCGGGATAGACATTTTCCGACCAATCGCGCTGCATCCAGCCGATGACCAGCGGCCGATCGACGGTCTTCAGGCCGCCGAGCATAAGATAGACTTTCAGCGCTTCGAAGAGGAAGGTCGGATCATTGATATTGGCCTCGAGCTGCTCCTCGAGCCGCTGCACGAGCCGCGGTCGCAGCATGCGCTCGAGCCCGACCTGATAGGCTGTCTCGGACGCCGAGCGCAGGCGCAAGCCCTGGCCGAGACCGAAGCTCGCGACGCGCGATGTCGGTGCGTTACGCTCTAAATAGCCGCCCGGCATAAAGCGCAGCTGGTGAAGCGCTGGCAGGATGTTGGCGAGATCATGGTCCGAGATCGTGTTGGTGGTCGCTGTTCCTAAGGTCAGCGCCTTGTATTTGCTGCTCGCATCCTCGCTCTGACGGATGAGACTGCTATTATAGGCATAGGCGACCCACCAACTGCCTATGGTCAAGGGCGTGATGATGGCGAGCGCCGTATAGGCGGCAAGATGTGCGATGCGGTTGCCGCGGCCGGTCGATACCCATCCGGCTTCGCCGATGACGACCTTCTTGATGAGATCGGTGAGAAAGAAGCTTTTGCCCTGTCCTGAATAGACCGGTGCAGCGATGCCTTGGGCGCCGAAGCCTTTGGCGAGCGCGCCGAGGAGCTGGTCGATCGGCGTTCCTTCCTGCGTGCCGGATGTGAAGTAGAAGCCGCGCAGCGAAGCCCGCGCCTGATAGCGCGCCGGATCGAAGATCTGAAAAAGAAAGTTGGCGACGCAGTTGCGCAGCGCGGCCATCTGAGCGGGGAAGCCAAAGAGCATAACCCGCCCGGTCGCATCGCGCTCCCGCTCGAGCTTCTGCGGCAGCTCGGCATTGAGGCGGCCGATCAAGGCATCGAACTCGCTCGGCACCTGGCCGACCATGTTGCGACCTTTGTCGCTTGTCTGGAAGGTCGCGCCCCAGACTTGCCCGCGGCGGGCCTCGTTGAGGTCGTTGAAGAATTCCATGAAGCCGATGACGAGATCGGCTTTGGTGAAAAGCGCATAGATCGGGAAATCGACATTGAGCTGCTGATGCAGCTCCAAGAGCCGCGATCGGATCGCATCGGCATGAGCGGTGACTTCCGCCGGCGGCAGTGTCAGCAGATCTTCGAGGCTGATCGCGACGAGAACGCCGTTAATGGGCTGGCGTGGCCGACTGCGCTTCAGAAGATCGAGAAAGGCGAGCCAGCTCCGCTTATCCGCCGTGGCGTCGGAATCCTGCGTCGTATAGCGGCCGGCTGTATCGATCAGCACCGCGTCTTCGGTGAACCACCAGTCGCAATAGCGCGTGCCGCCGACGCCAGCGATTGCGCCAGGCTTGGCGCCGCCGGCAAGCGGAAACTCGAGGCCGGAATTGATGAGTGCGGTCGTCTTGCCGGAGCCGGGCGGACCAATCAGCACGTACCAGGGCAGATCGTAGAGATAGTTGGCGCGGCCGCCGCGGACACCGCGAAGCGTCGACAGCGCCTCCTGCATGCGTTCGGCGAGCACCGGCGCATCGCTGTCGTCGACGCCCATCCCGCGGGCGATGAGCTCGGTGCCTTGCTTGCGTTGGTAGAAGCGATAGGTGGCCGTGCTGCCGACGGCGGCGATCACGGTGAGAATTGCGATGAAACGGACGATGCCATCGTCGAAAGGATGCCATTCGCCGACCGCGACGATGGGTGACGCGAACCAGATGAGGAGGATGACGGCGAGGGAGCCGGTCGCGGTGACGCCGGCGCGCAGCCAGATCTTGACGTTCGGGGGCGCCTTGGCGAAGCGCGCGCCCGCTTCGCGCCAAAGCCGCGAGATCGCCACGCCGGCGGCGAAGCGCTCGTTCTGTTGTCGCAGCAAAGCCGCTATGGTCTTCAGGAAGTGCATATCGGGCGTTGTTCCATGCCTCAGTCGCTGCGCGGGATGACGATTTCGATGCGGGGGTTCTTGGCGCGGCCTTCAGCCGTTCCGAGCGGCGCGATCGGATCGTCTGATCCTTTGCTTTCGGCTTCGATTCGCTCACCCTGCGTCAGCGATTGCTTCAGGAGTGCGGCGACAGAGCGGGCGCGTTCCAGAGCTAGCTCGAAATTCGAGCTGAAGCGCGCGTTGGCGACGGGCGTCGAGTCGGAATGCCCGACGATCTTGATCAGCCCTGGCTCATTGTCGAGCGCCAGGGCGATATACATCGCGACGGGACGGAAATCGTCGAGCACGGTCGCTCGGCCGGGTTGAAAGAGAACCTGGTCGGGCACGCGGATGATGATCTGGTTGGCGGTCGTATCGATGCTCAGCGTGCCGGCATCGAGATTGGGACCGAGCACCTTGCGGATGTGATCGAGCTGTGGGCTTTGCGTTTGGCTCGCGGCCGGGAGCGAAGGCGGTGGCACTGATTCCGGGCGGGCGATCGTGACGGGGGTTGTCGCATTCAGCGCGATCATTGTGGTCGCCGCGGATTCGGCGCGCAGCGTCAGCAAGGTTCGCATGATGATGTAGATCAGGAACAAGATGATCCCGACGAGACCCGCCGCGGCCCAGAAGGGGATGCGCAGCCGCACGGCGTGACCTGCCATCGCCTGGCCTTCCCAATGAGGCGACAATCGCTCGTCGACGGGCGGCCGACCGCGCAACATCGTGGCATAGATGTCTTGCTCGAGCTCGCGTACCGAGCCGGCGCCAGCCGGCAGGGGGTGACGTGTGCCCTGATAGCCGAGCGCTAGACAGGCATGCGCAAGCTCGAGGATCGGATAATGCGCGAGTGGATCGGCCTTGGCGCGGGCGATTTCTTCGTAAAACCGCTGGCCGCCGGTGCTTTCACCGAAAAAGCGGCTGATCAGACCGGATTGGATGGCGGCGCTGCGTTCCTCGCCCGGCAGGTTGGCGAGAACTTCGTCGGCGGTCGCGCAAAGAATATATTTGGCACGATTGGCATCCTCAGAGGTCACCCCGCCGCCGCGCACCTCACCTTCGAATTTCTGAATCGCCTCCGCTATTTGCGGCGCCAAGGTCGAGATTTGCGCCCGTAGTAAGGAGGTTCTGAGACGTGCGAGCAGTAGCAGCAGGGGGCCGGCGGCGCGCATGATCGGATTGCTGTTCGGCGCATCGAGCTCGGCGCCTTGGGTTGTTGCCTGGCGCGGCGCGCTCAGCGCCGGCGGCGGCATCGCACCCGCCGGATCGGCCGGCAAAGGTCGGCGCCCGCCGGGGTTCGGCCGGAACATCGTGCGATCGTCAACGGGAGGAAAAGACGGGAATGGTGCGCTGGTCGGTATCTGTCCGGAGACCGGCGAAGCAGTACTTTCGCGGTCAGACGGAGCAGGCGAGGCCGATTTAGGGGCCGCCGGCGGAGGTGACGGTGCGGCCTGGATGTGATCGTCGCCCGTCGGCTGAGCGAATCCGGAGAGCGGCGCGGGAGGTAGCGTCAGTGGCGGGGACGCCGGCGGCACGTCCGGAGGCGGCGCATCGGTCGGGCGTGGCCGGCTAAGGGGACGAAAGATGGTTTGCTCGACATGTCTCGTTGCCGGGGAGCCCGTCGTTTCCGCTGGCTTTGGCTCGCCTCCCTGCGTCGGCTTGGGGGGCTCCGGCGGGCGCGATGGTTCGGCCGGTTGGGCCGCATTCGAAGGCGGCGCAGGTGGCTGCCGCATGGGACGAAATACAGTCCGCTCGGTATCTTCGAAACCGGGCGCCTCGTCTTTGTCCGTCATCGCCGAGTATCCTGCTGGATCGTCCAACTAGCTGGTAGCACGGTGTTAAAGACCTTGAAACCGTTGGAACCGGCTGGCGCGTCCCCGCGCTCATGCCTTGTCGTTGGATTCGTCATAGCACTCGGCGAAATAAAGCATGAACGCGTCGACCAGCCCCTCCTCGTGGCGCAGGCTCTTCGCATGCCAGCGGGCCAGATACATATCCCAAAGACGGCTTTTGCGATTGCCGAAGAGGGCGGCGAAGCCCTTCTCCGGCCCGAGGGCCGAACCGATCTCGTCGGGATCGAGATCCTCGACCAGCATTTTGACGGCCCGCTGCATCGCGGAGAATGTCTTGATTTGATGCGTCTTGAGATCGCCGAAGGCGCCTTCGAGCGCACGACGCGCATCGAGATAGCCGCGGGTGCGCGGTCCGAACATGATCTTCAACGCGTCTTCGGCGGTCGGCGCGAATTTGAGCGGATTGTTGTCGAAGGCCTGGACCATGGTCTGGCTCGACGTGCGGGCGAAGCGCTTGGCCTTGTAGCGCGCGCTCAAAAGCTGCGTGAGGTTTTCGACGACGAGGCGCATCAGCGCGCCGAGGTCCTCGGCGACTTTCAACTGATCCTGGCGCATGAACACTTGCTCGGAGATCCCCGCGCCTGCCGCGAATCGCCGAATGAATTCCGTCAATTCCGGATTGCCAGCCGGCGCGGCGGTTTGCAGTGGCTCGGGCGCGGGGTGGGCCGGGTCCGGCGCCGTGGCTTCGATCGCGAATGGCCCTGGCGCGGGCTCCATGATTGAATCCGCGATTGAATCCGCCCCTTCGTCGGCGGGAGCGAGCTCGGCGACTTGCGCGGGCGCGGGTTCCGGCTCCAGATCGGGCGCAGGCTGATGCATCTCGAAGGAAGGCATGTCTTTGTTGGGGTGTTCGCTGATCTCGGGCGTGGCTGCTTCGAAATAGGAGGATGCGGGAATAGCTTCCGCCGCCGCGGCGGTTTCGAATTTCGCTTCGTCCGAGTGCTCTTGTAGGTTTTCTTGGCTTGCCGGATCGGCGCTTCCGAATTCAGGCTCTGGGATAGCGTGCTCGGCGGCAGCATCCGGGCCGAGATCGTTGGCGGGCGCAGGTTTGAAAGCCGATGCGGATTGCTCGCTCGCCGATGCCGTGAGGGAAGCGGCGGCCGGGCTCGGAGCAGCTGACGGCTGATCGTCCTCGATGGTCACAGCAATGACATAGGAGCCGATCGCCAGCCGATCGCCATGGTTTAGACGGTGCGGCGCCTGCAGCCGGCGGATATTGTCGTTGAGAAAGGTGCCGTTGGTCGAGACGTCGTAGAGCCAATAGGCCTCGTCGCGATATCTCACCTCGCAATGCTTGCCCGAGATGAAGCGGGAGGGATCGGGCAGCGTCCAGTCGAGATGCGCGCCGCGCCCGATGTCCAAGCTGCGCTTGTCCGTCAGTCTGACGCTCACGGGAGCGCCATTCGGCAAGCTCTCCGCATTTTCGATCGTCAAGACGAGCGCCATCTCTGCTACTCCACGCCTCCGATACCCTACCTCGAGCCCTCTTGTCCTGCTTCTGACAATGTGCCTAGCCGGTCGCGGGACCAGCGCCCGGTCGCGACGAGATCCTGCCAGCCTCCGCCGGCAAGACCACGCGAACCGATCCCGTCACCGACGGCGAGGTCGGCGAGGGCCTCGGTGTCGATCGCAACGCGAAGCACATAGTGCCCAATGCGGAAGCTGTCGCCATGCTTCAAAGCATGCGGCGCCTCGAGCCGAGCGCGGTTGTCATTCAGAAACGTGCCGTTGGTCGATACATCGTAAAGCCAGAAGATACCGCGACGAAACCTGATTTCGCAATGCTTTCCGGAGATGAAGCGCGCTGGATCGGGCAATGTCCAGCCGATTCCCGGATCGCGGCCGATATCGAGACGGTCTTTTGCGGCCAATCTGACACAGGAAGGCGTCGCATGTGCAAACGCGCCGGCGCTTGCCAAGGTCAGGAACAGGCTCATCGGACATCTCCTTGAACGAAGTAGTCCCATAGTTGCTGATCGGTCTCCGGAAACAGTGCGATAGCGCACGAGACCGTTCCCGGCCGGTGGCGATTGCATTGCCTCATCATGTAACTCACGGTATGTTGCAGTCCGTAAGATTGGCACAAAGCGGTGCCTTTTCGGCCGTTCGCGAGGGCTCCGATGCCTAGATCGCTATCCGTGCTGGCTCTCCTTTGCTGCAGCATCATCCTATTGATGTTGCAAACGAATTTTGCTGCCGCGGAACGCCGTGTAGCACTTGTGATCGGCAACTCGGCCTATAGGGACACCAGTCTCAACCTCATCAATCCGAAGAACGATGCGGACGAGGTCACGCGAACGTTGCGCGAGGATCTCGGCTTCGACGTCATCGAGCGGACCGATGTTGACCGGCCGACCGTGCAGGAAGCAATCGAGCAATTCGCGCAAAAGGCCGCGACGGCCGACGTGGCGCTGTTCTTTTACGCCGGTCACGCTCTGCAGTTCCAAGGACACAATTATCTGCTTCCGGTCGATGCCGACGTGCGCAACGAAATCAATGTCGAGTTCCGCACGATTGACATTGAGAAGGTGCGCTATGCGCTCGATCGTTCGACCGGCATCAAGATCATGGTGCTCGACGCCTGCCGCAACAATCCGGTCGCAGAGCGGCTCGCCAAGCTCGCTTCCTCGCGCGGAGTTTCGGCGCCGCCGCCTTCGCCGCAGGAGCGCTCGCGCGGTCTGCAGCGGATCGACAAGGCTGAAGGAATGGTTATCGCTTTCGCGACCGCCGCCGACGAGGTGGCGCTCGATGGCAAGGGTGCCCACAGCCCTTTCACGACCGCCTTCCTCCGCCGCCTGAAGGAGCCTGGCCTCGAGCTCGAGATGATGTTCCGCCGCATCGCGAGCGATGTGGTTAATGCGACCAATGGACGTCAGCGGCCCGAAACCTACGTCTCGCTCGTCAGCGAGTATTATTTGAATCAGAACGACCGCATCGTTTGGGACCGGATCAAAAACTCAGAGGATCCGAATGACTTGCAGGATTTCCTGGCGCGCTTTCCGTCATCCTATTATGCGATAGAGGCGCATTACCGCTTGCAGGCGCTCGAGCGCGCGAAGATCGCTGCAAAGGAGCGTGCGGCCGATGCGGCCGCAGAAGAAAAAGCCCGCGTCGAGGCGCTCCTGCAGGCGGACAAGGTCTGTCAGGCCAATCGCGAAGCTTTAAGGAATATCGCGCCGCGCGACGCTAATGCTTTGCGGCGCTTCATAGGCAGCGGTCCGTGCGACGAGGCCAAGCGTGCGGCGGAAAACCAGCTCCTCGCGCTCAACCTGCTCTTGCAGCAAGAGGCGGAAGCCTGCCGCAACGATGGCGACAAGCTTGCGGGCCTCGATCCGCGGGATCGGGCGAGCCTGCAAAACCTCGCCGATCATGCCTCTTGCGCTTCGGTGAAGACGGCGGCGAAGACACGTCTCGATGCGCTCGTCGCCGGTCTCGGCCGCGAAGCGGAGGCCTGCACCCGGGAGGCGGAAAGCGTCGGCAAATTGGGGCAGGGGGATGCCGACCAGTTGCGCGGCGTCGTTGCGAATTCCAAATGCGCCGATGCGCGCGCGAAGGCGCAGGCTATGCTCGCGACGATCGAGACGGCCCGTCTGCGCGATACGGAGATTTGCGGGCGCGACGCCGATTTGTGGAAGGATATGGCGGCATCGACCCATCGCGCAGCGATTGAAGCGCTGCGTCCGAGCCTGAAATGCCCGAGCGTGATCGCGCAGCTCGAACAAAAGCTCGCCGATCTCAAAACAGCTTGCGTCAACGAAGCGCGCAGCCTGGACAAGATCGGGCCGAACGATCTCGACGGCTTACAGAAACTTTCCGTTACGGGCACCTGCGACGAGATCAAGCCGCAGGTTCAGGCGCGTCTCGATACGGCACGTGCGGGCGTTGCGCGATGCACGCGTGACGATCAGGCATGGATGCTCATTGAGAAATCCGGCCGCCGCGGCGAGATCGAAGCGCTGCGGCCGCAGATCCAATGTGAGGGCGTCGCGGATCGGATGGACCGCCGGCTCGCCGAGCTCAACGCCATCTGCGCGAGCGAGGGCGACGTGCTGAAGACGATTGCCGCGACTGACCTGGATGGGCTGCGCGGTTTCTTCGAAAAGTCGAAATGCGATGAAGTGAAGAGCGACGTGCGCAGCCGCATTCTCCGTCTCGAGGCCGATAAGTCGGGGCGCGAGGAGGCCTGCCGCCGCGAAGATCTCGAGTTTTCATCCTTGTCGAAGGATGATCCGGCCGCGCGGCCGGCATTGGTCGAATTCGAGCAGAAGATGACCTGCGAGCGGCTGCGGCCACGCGTGCAGCAGGCCATGCAGGCGCTGGACAAGGTCGCCGCGCTGCCTCCCGCGAATGGGCCCGCTGGCAAGGAGGTCTTCAATACGCCTGAACAGATCCTGGCCGCGCAAACCGAGCTGCGGCGCATGGCCTGCCTTGTGGGCGGTGAAGACGGGGAACTCGACAGGGTAACACGTGACGGCGTCAACCATTACATGGATGTGCTCGGCAAACCGCACATCCTAAAGGTCAATATGAAGATCACCGACCCGCTGATCGCGGATCTAAAGGCCCAAAAGACGGGGATTTGCCCGTCCGAGAAGCGGGAAGAACCCACTGTGCATCGCGAGCCGCCGCATTCCGAACCGCCAGTGGCGCGCCGGCATCCGCCTGAAGCCGAGAAGCCGGCCCGGGCGGCGCGTCAGCCGCGTCGTCAGGAAGAGCCGCGTCACGCGCAACGCGAGCGCCCGCAACGTGGCGGTGGCGGTGACCGCGCCTACCAGAACGCAAATCGTGGCGGCGGCTACAGCGGAGGTGGTGGCGGTGGCGGAGGTGGAGGCGGCGGAGGTGGCGGCGGTGGCGGCGCCATCGGGACCGGCTTCTAAATCGGCGCTTTACGATGCGATAAAGCCACCGTCAGAACTGACGGTGGCTTTATCGATAGCGTGGCCCGAGGTCGCGCGATCGGCGCGCTTTCGCCGCAAGACCCTAGAGACGGCTACGCGTCTCAATCTTCTTCCGGCTGCGGATCGAATAAGGCTTTGGCCTTGATTTGGCCGGGACCGCTCAAGCCGATATGGCCCATGCGCGCTCGTTCCGCGACCAATCCCTCCGTCAGAATGGCCATGTGAACCGCACGCATCTCGTCGCGCGACAGGCCGAGTTCCGTCTCGATCTTTGCCGCGGGCACTGAATGATCGGGCGGCGAGCCTGTTTCGTAGATGAAACGGAGGACTTGCACCCGCAATTCGGCGATCCGCTCAGGCGGGAGCTGCGGAATTGCGGAATATTTCGGCGGAGGATCAGCCATCCTCATCTCCTTTGCAATCTTCGGATCGTCGAATATCCGCCTATGGGAAAAAAAGCAAAAATGAAACTCATTCTCGTTAGGGTCCAGCCCCAATCATTGGGTGATCAGAACGCTGTCATGCTTCGCTGCGCTCGCAATGATGGTCCATTGATTGAGTCCTGACCTAAAATCATTCCCAACCTTTAGCGCGAAGACCACAAATGCTGCAGACCTTGGCAAGGGACGGACGTTATGACGCGACGACGATCTGGTTGCATTGGGCAACGGCTTTGCTCGTTGTCGCGCAATGGATCGGCGGGCAGACGATCGACTGGTACCCGCGGGGCTTGCCGCGTGTCGAGGCACGATCGGTCCATATCGTGCTCGGGCTCTGCCTCACGGCAGTGCTCGTCACCAGGATCGTCTGGCGGGCGACGAGAGGCCGTTCCTTGCCGCGCGTCGACGCTGGTGTGCTGCATATCCTGGCGAAGGCGACCCATCATACGCTCTATCTGCTTTTGAGCATCATCGTCGTGCTCGGTCTCGTGCTGATGCTGGCACGCAACGATTCGATCTTCGATCTCTTCAAAATGCCTCCTTTGATTCCGGCCGATCACGATCTGCGCGAGTCGCTGGGCGCGTGGCATGGACGTGTCGCAAATGTCATTTTGATCCTTGCGGGAGTTCATGCCGCTGCCGCTCTCGTTCATCACTTCTTATGGCGCGACGGCGTTTTGGCTCGCATGTCGCCGCATGGGCGATAGCGGGCAGATCGACGAGCTGATAAGAAAAAATGTGGGCGGAGACGGACGGGCTTTAGATGAACAAGATTGATCTCGAGGGCCGTGTGGCGGTCGTGACCGGCGGCGCTCGTGGAATCGGCTACGCGATTTCGCAGCGCATGTTGTCATCGGGGGCGGCAGTCGCTCTTTGGGACCAAGATGCCGAAAAGCTCGGTGAGGCGCAGGCAGCGCTCGGCAAGCTCGGCAAAGTCTCGACGGTTAAAGTCGAACTGACCGACGAAGCCTCGGTTGCGGAAGCGACCCGCGTCACAAGCGAGACGCATGGCAAGATCGAGATCCTCGTCAACAATGCCGGCATTACCGGCGGCAATGACAAGACCTGGGAGCTCGCGCCCGACATCTGGCGCCGCGTCATCGAGGTCAATCTTGTGGCGCCCTACCTCACCTGCCATGCGATCGTGCCGGAAATGCTGAAGACCGGCTGGGGCCGGATCGTCAATATCGCGTCGATCGCCGGCAAGGAGGGGAATCCAAACGCCTCGCATTACTCGGCTTCAAAGGCGGGCTTGATCGGGCTCACCAAATCGCTCGGCAAGGAGCTTGCGACTGCGGGCATTCTCGTCAATGCGATCACGCCGGCCGCGGCCAAGACCGATATGTTCGGGACGATGACGCAGCAGCATATCGATTACATGTTGTCGAAGATTCCAATGAATCGCTTCGTGGCAGTCGAAGAGATCGCCGCCCTCGTCGCGTGGCTGTCCTCGGAGGATTGCAGCTTCACGACCGGTGCCGTCTTCGATATTTCCGGCGGTCGCGCCGTTTATTGACGTTATTCCTTGACCGCTCCCGTCATCGACGAGACGTAATACTCGACGAAAAACGAATAGAGCAACACGACCGGGAGCGAGCCGATTAGCGCGCCGGCCATCAGCGCTCCCCATTCATAGACGTCGCTACGCACGAGCTCGGTCAGAACGCCGACCGCGATGGTTTTGTTCTCGGACGATTGGATGAAGGTCAGGGCGTAGATGAACTCGTTCCATGAGAGCGTGAACGCGAAGATGCCGGCTGAAATCAGCCCCGGCACTGAAAGCGGCAACAGGATTCTGACGAGGATTTGCAGCCGGGAGGCGCCGTCGATCAACGCGCATTCCTCGAGCTCATAGGGGATCGAGCGGAAATAGCCCATCAGCAGCCAGGTGCAGAAGGGCACGAGGAAGGTCGGATAGGTGAAGATGAGGGCGAGCTTCGTGTCGTATATGCCAAGCCGAAAGACGAGATAGGCGAGCGGGATGAAGAGAATCGAAGGCGGCACCAGATAGGCGAGGAAGATGGAAAGGCCGACGCTGCGCGAGCCTTTGAAGCGCAGACGCTCGATCGCATAGGCGGCGCAGACCGAGCAGGTGATCGACAGCACGGTCGAGCCGATCGCGATGAGAAGCGTGTTCCAGAGCCAGCTCGGATAGGATGTCGTCCAGAGATAAGCGATGTGCTCGAATGTCGGATGGGCGACCCAGAAAGGGCTGAAATTCTTATAATCGGTCAGCTCGACATTCGGTTTCAGCGCCGTGATGGCCATCCAATAGAAGGGAAAGAGCAGCACGACGACGAACACGAGGAGCGGCAGATAGACGGTGACCACCTGCTTCGGCAGGCGCTCGAGATAGCCCATGCCTTCGGAGCGGTCGGAAACGGACGTTGCTTGGCTCATAATGTCAGTCCGCGCCGCCTTGTTGCCAGCGCCGCCGCTGCAGGCCGAAATAGCTGAAGAGAATCGCAGCGAGAAGAAACGGAATCATCGCGACCGCGATGGCCGCGCCTTCGCCGAGATGGCCGCCCGGAATGGCGCGTTGGAAGCTCAAGGTGGCCATCAAATGCGTCGCGTTCAGGGGTCCGCCGCGCGTGAGAACGTAAATGAGCTGGAAATCGGTGAAGGTGAAGAGCACCGAGAAAGTCATCACGACCGCGATGATCGGCGACAGCAAAGGCAGCGTGACATAGCGGAAACGCTGCCAGGAACCCGCGCCGTCGAGAGTCGCGGCCTCGTGCAACGAAGGTGGGATCGTCTGCAGGCCGGCCAGCAGCGAGATCGCGACGAAGGGAATGCCGCGCCAGACATTCGCGGCGATGGTCGAAAAGCGCGCATTCCACGGATCGCCGAGGAAATTGATGTTCTCCGATATGAGGCCGAGCTTGATGAGCGCCCAGGAGATGATCGAGAACTGCGCGTCGTAGATCCACCAGAAGGCAATGGCCGAGAGCACCGTCGGCACGACCCAGGGCAAAAGCACGATCGCGCGCAGGAGGGCCTTGAATGGCAGGTTGCGATTGAGAAGCAGCGCGAGCCAGAGGCCGAGCGCGAATTTCAGAACCGATGCGACGGTCGTGTAGAAGATCGTATTGAAGACGGCGAGCTGAAAGACGGAATCGGTAAAGAGCGACTCGTAATTCTCGAGCCCTATAAAGACGCCTTCGCGCCCGATGCGCGTATCGGTGAAAGCGAGCCAGACGCCGAGCGCGAGCGGATAGGCGAGAAAGAAGATCAGGAAGACCGCGGCCGGCAGCATGAAGAGGAGGCCGAGACCGTTGCGGCTGGAAGCGAGCGTGGCAAGCCAGCCTGGCCTGGCCTGATTTTCGTCGCGAAACGTTGCCGAGATCTCAGCCATGGCAGAAATATTCTCCGGCGCAAATCCTGCGTGCCTTCTTTCGCAGTCCTAGAGCATCCCGCCTTCAAATGGAATCATTTGAAGGCGGACAAGATGCTCTAGATTCATAAAATTAGAGCATCGTTCGGCGCGCAAAACCGCTCACACTTTTGCGCACGATGCTCTAGCCTCGCCTCGTCCCGTGATGCTTGCGCGGCAAGTGTCGCGGCAAGTGTCGCGGCACGAGCAAGTGTCGCGAAGGATCGTTCGTTTGCTCGTTCTTCGACACGCATTGCCTCGCGACGCTCCGCTGTCAGCTTCGATAATAGCGCTTGGCGCGCGTCTCGGCCCGTTGAGCCGCTTCCTCGGGCGAGCGCTGGCCGGTCGCGGCCTCGGCAAACATGTCGACGAGGACGTAGTCGGCCATCACCGCCGCGGATGCCGCGCCGAGCGGACCGGCATAGCCGTTCGGGCGGATCGTCTCGGACGCTGTCGCATAAGGGAGATGATTGGGCGGCGACTTCCAAACCGGATTATCCGCATAGCCCTTGAGCGACTGGCAGCAATAGGCCGTCGATGCGGCGATCCAATCCGGCATTTGCGGCGCGTCGAACATGAATTGCAGATAAGCTTGGGCCGCCTGCGGAAATTTCGTATGCTTGAACAAGACCGCCGAGGTGACCTGGAAGAGCTCGACATGCTTGCCGATGGGTCCGATCGGCAGGTTGACGGCTTTCGTATCCGCCGCCATGTCGGCGAGCTTCGGATCGTTCTTAGCGGAGTACCAGAGCGAGATGCCGTTCGCCGTGAGGGAGATCTCGCCGGCGAGATAGGCGCGGTTATTATTCACGTCGAGCCAGCTCTCGGTGCCGGGTATGAAAGTCTTGTAGAGCTCGCGCGCATATTTGCAGGCATTGACGGTTTCCGGGCTGTTCAGCGTGACCTTGCCTTTTTCATCGACCATCTGGCCGCCATGGCTCCAGAGCAGCCAATGCGCGTAATTATTGCCGTCGCCGACGCCGTGCCCGTGGCAGAAGCCGGCAGGATGGCCTTTGGCTTTCAGCGCTTTGCAGAGCTCTAGAAAATCGTCCGTCTTGGTCGGAAAGCTCGACCAGCCGGCCTCCTTCACCCAGCTCTCGCGATAGAGAATGGCGTTGGAGATCGTCGCGATCGGCAACGCGATGAACTTGCCGTCCGGCGTCTTCGCATAAGCTTCGAGGCCTGGATACCAGCCGCCATGCTTCGCGGCGAGATCATTGGCGAGCGGCGTCATGTCGACGAGCTTGTCGGCATATTGGAACGGGTCGTCGAACCAGACGAGGACGATATCGGGGCCCGAGCCGACACTTGCGGCGACCGCCGCCTTCGGCCGAATATCTTCCCAGCTCTCCTTGTCGATCCGCACGGCGACGCCGGTCTTATCGGTGAATTTTTTCGTGTTGGCGAGCCATTGGTCCTCTTCCGTCTTCACGAAAGGCGACCAGCGCAGAACGCGCAGCTCCGCGCCCTTCTCCGGTGTGAAGGTGAGGCTCGATTGCGCCGCAGCTTTTCCGAGAAGCGACATCCCAGCCGCGAGCCCGGTGCCGCCGATGAGGAGATTGCGTCGTGACAAAGACATACGGCGTTCCTTCCGATTGAATTATCTTCCTTCTCCCGTCGGGCAGAAGGACACTTTTTCAAATGCGCCGGCCGGTCTCCGCATCGAAGAGATAAATCATCGTCGGATCGGCAGAAAAATGAATGGCCTCGCCCGCCTTGAGCGGGGCGCGGTCGCGTGACAGGCAGGTGAGATCGCAGCCCGATGCGCTGACGATAACCTGCGTCTCCGAGCCCATCGGCTCGACGATGCGGATCTCGCCGTCGGCGCCGTCCGCGCCAAAGGTTACATGCTCGGGTCTGATCCCACAGATCACGGGGCGCCCGTCCGAAGCGGGCGGCGCCTTGGCGAGGGGGAGGGCAAAGCCCGCATCGGCAACGAAATTCGCGCTGCCGTTGACCGCGAGCTTGCCGCGAATGAAGTTCATCGCCGGGGAACCGATAAAGCCCGCGACGAAGAGATTGTCCGGCTCGTCATAGAGCGTCAGAGGCGCGCCGATCTGCTCGACGACGCCATCATGCATCACCACGATCTTGTCGGCCATGGTCATGGCTTCGATCTGGTCATGCGTGACATAGACAGTGGTGGTGCCGAGCCGTTGGTGCAGCGCCTTGATCTCGGTGCGCATGGCGACGCGCAGCTTGGCGTCGAGATTGGACAGGGGCTCGTCGAAAAGAAAGACCTGCGGATCACGGACGATCGCCCGTCCCATGGCGACGCGCTGACGCTGGCCGCCGGATAATTGCCGTGGATAGCGATCGAGATATGGGCCGAGGTCGAGAATGTCGGCGGCCTTTTTCACCCGTGCCTCGATCTCCGATTTGGGTGCGTGCCGAAGTTTGAGCGAAAAGCCCATGTTCTGCGCGACCGTCATGTGCGGATAGAGCGCGTAGTTCTGGAACACCATGGCGATGTCGCGTTCTTTCGGCGCGACGTCGTTGACGACGCGGGCGCCGATGCGGATCTCGCCGGTCGTGATGTTCTCGAGCCCGGCAATCATGCGCAGCAGCGTCGATTTTCCGCAGCCGGATGGACCGACGAGGATCACGAACTCGCCGTCGGCAATGTCGATCGAGACGCCGTGGATCACCTCGACGTTGCCATAGGCCTTACGGACTTTGTCGATGCCGACCGCTGCCATTCGTCTCCCCGCGATGCTGCTACTTGCGGCAATTGCTTGATCTTTATCGCTCGCGCCGGAGCTTGTCCATGCGCGTTGGTCGGAGCGATGTCAGACGGCGATCTTGCCGGCGAGCTCATCTTCGATATGCGCGTGCACGATTGATTCGAAATCCGGGTCCGCCGTAAAGCCGAGTTCTGCTGCCCGCCGGGCGTCGAATGTGCGGGGCCAGCCGTCGACGATTTTGGCAATCGTCGGATCGATTTCGTGGCGGATGAGCTTCGCGGCCTTCTCGCCTGCAATTTTCTTCAAGGCGTCGATTTCTCCCCCGACCGTCGCGTCTATGCCGGGCATGGTGAGATTGCGGCGCGGGCCAAGGCGCGCGCCGTCGAGCGTCGCCGCGTGCAGGATGAAGCCGACGGCGGCGCGCGGCGAAGCGAACCAATGCCGCACGCTGGTATCGACAGGCAGCACGGTTTCCTGCCCGGCGAGCGGCTCGCGGATAATATTGGAGAAGAAGCCCGAGGCCGCCTTATTGGGCTTGCCGGGCCTGACACAGATCGTCGGCAGGCGGATGCCGACACCGTCGAAGATGCCGCGCCGCGTGTAATCGGAGAGCAGCAATTCGCAGATGGCTTTCTGCGTGCCGTAGCTCGTCAGCGGCGTATGGAAGAAATCGTCGCCGATCGCTTCGGGAAACGGCGCTCCGAAAACGGCGATGGAGGAAGAGAAGACGAGGCGTGGGCAATAGCCGTCGCCGATCGCCCGGATCGCTTCGAACAAAGCCTGCGTGCCGTCGCGATTGACGTGATAGCCTTTCTCGAAATCGGCCTCCGCCTCGCCGGAGACGATGGCGGCGAGATGCACGATGACGTCGGGCCTTTCGGCGGTGAGCTTTTCCGCTTCGCCCGGCGCGGCGAAGTCGCTGACAGATGTTGCATAGACAAACGCGGCCGGCGGAGTTGGCGGCAACACGACGTCATGCAGGGTCATTTTGGTAACGGCTCGCTCGCCGAGATGCCCGTCGCGCGCAAGTCTCTCGACGAATTTGCGGCCGACCATGCCGGCCGCGCCAGTCACCAGAATATGCATGCGTTTCCTCCGCTGCTCGCCTTCGACGTTAGCATTCCCGTACATCGCTGCCAATGCAGGTGGCTGCGTTGCCCGGCCGGATCGGCGCTGCTCTTGGCGTCCGTGACTAAAGGACGAAGCCGCCGTCGATCAAGTGAACCTGGCCGGTGGTGAATGCCGATTCGTCCGAGGCGAGATAAAGCGCAAGCGCGGCGATCTCGTCCGTCGTGCCGAGGCGTCCCATAGGCTGGCGGTCGATAAAGGCTTGACGGGCTGCTTCGCGCGTCTGACCGGTCGAGGCGGCGAGATCCTCGATCCGCTGATCGAGCGAGGGCGATTGGATCGTGCCTGGGCAGATCGCGTTGGCGCGGATATTCTTGCGAATGAAATCCATCGCAACCGCCTTGGTGAGCCCGATGACGGCGGCTTTCGTCGCACCATAGACATACCGATTGGGAGCCGCTTTCAGGGTCGAGACGGCGGAAGCGATATTCACGATCGAGCCGCCGCCTTTCTCGAGCATGAGCGGGATGAAGGCGCTGAGCATGCGGTGCATCGACTTGACGTTCAGATCGAAGGAGAAATCCCAGGTCGCTTCGTCGCAATCGAGGATCGAGCCCTGATGCACGAAGCCCGCGGCGTTGACGAGGATATCGACCGCACCAACGGTTTTCGCGATTGCATTGACCGCTTCGGTCGAGCGCACGTCGAGCTGGTGCTGCTTCGCACCGCTGAGGCTCGCGAGCTTGTGCGCCTCGATGTCGCTCGCATGCACGACCGCGCCTTCGCGCAGAAAGGTTTCGGCGATCGCACGGCCGATGCCCTGGCCGGCGGCCGTGACGAACGCCGTCTTGCCTTTCAATCTGTCCGTCATGTGTCTCCCCCTAGAGCATCGGACCCAAAAGTGGACACCGGTTTTGGGATAAACCGATGCTCCAACTTTTTGAATCTAGAGCATCTTGTCCGCCTTCAAATGATTTCATTTGAAGCCGGGATGCTCTAGAGCCACCACGGCCATCCGCTCTGGCGGGCGGGGCGGCCGGCGGGCTAGCCACTCACGAAAAGAGGGTGGCCTCAATGATTGTCGCGCGGGACGCCGTAGGTTGCTGCGACACGCTGATATTTGACGGCCGGCTTCAGCACCATGCCGTCGGAGAGCTGATCGACCATGCTGCGCTGAATTTCCTGCCAGGGTGTTTGGCTTTTCGGAAAGTCATAGCCGCCATGGCCTTGCAGATCGGCGCGCCGTTGCGCCAGCTCCGCATCCGAGATCAGGATGTTCGCGCTGCGCCTGCCGAGATCGATGCGCACGCGATCGTCCGTGCGCAACACGGCGAGGCCGCCGCCGGCGGCGGCTTCCGGCGATGCGTTGAGGATCGACGGCGAGCCAGACGTGCCCGACTGGCGGCCGTCGCCGATGCAAGGCAGCGAGGTCACGCCCTTGTTCAGAAGATAAGCCGGCGGCTGCATGTTCACGACCTCCGCGGCTCCCGGATAGCCGATCGGTCCCACGCCGCGGATGAAAAGCATGCAGTGCTCGTCGATCGCGAGCGCGGGATCTTCGATGCGATGGTGATAATCCTCCGGTCCTTCGAAAACGATGGCGCGGCCTTCGAACGCGTTCGGATCGGCAGGGTTCGAAAGATAGCGGTCGCGGAACTCGGGCGAGACGACGCTGAGCTTCATGATCGCGGAATCGAAAAGATTGCCAGCGAGAACGATGAATCCCGCGTCTTGCAGCAAGGCCGTGTCGAAGCTGCGAATGACATCGGGCGCCTCGATCTCCTGGCCGCGGCAATTCTCGCCGATGGGGCGCCCGTTGGCGGTCAGCGCGCCCTCGCGGATCAGGCCGTGCTTCATCAATTCGTTGACGACGGCGGGAACGCCGCCGGCATGATGGAAATCTTCGCCGAGATAATCGCCCGCCGGTTGCAGATTGACGAGGAGCGGCACGTTGAGGCCGACCTTTTCCCAATCCTTGATCGTGAGCTCGACGCCGATATGCCGCGCAATGGCATTGAGATGGATCGGCGCGTTGGTCGAGCCGCCGATGGCGGAGTTGACGACGATGGCGTTCTCGAACGCCTCGCGCGTGAGAATGTCGGACGGCTTCAGGTTTTCGTGGACCATGGCGACGATGCGCCGGCCGGTTTCGTAGGCGATCTGGGCGCGCTCGCGATAGGGCGCCGGGATGGCGGCGCAGCCCGGCAAGCTCATGCCGAGCGCTTCGGCCAATGCGTTCATCGTCGAGGCCGTGCCCATCGTGTTGCAATGGCCGATGGACGGCGCCGATGAAGCCACGAGATCGAGGAATTTCTCGGTGTCGATCTTGCCTTCGGCCAGGAGCTCGCGTGCTTTCCAGACGATGGTGCCGGACCCGGTGCGCTCGCCTTTGTACCAGCCATTCAGCATCGGGCCGCCGGAGAGCACGATCGCGGGAATATCGACGGTCGCCGCAGCCATGATGCAGGCCGGCGTGGTCTTGTCGCAGCCCGTCGTCAACACGACGCCGTCGAGCGGATAGCCGTAGAGTACCTCGACGAGACCGAGATAGGCGAGATTGCGGTCGAGCGCGGCAGTCGGACGCTTGCCGGTTTCCTGGATCGGGTGGACGGGAAACTCGAAGGCGATGCCGCCGGATTCGCGGATGCCTTCGCGCACGCGCGCGGCGAGCTCGATATGATGCCGATTGCACGGTGAAAGATCATTGCCGGTCTGCGCTATGCCGATGATCGGCTTGCCGGATTGCAGCTCTTTACGGGTCAGGCCGAAATTGAGGTAGCGCTCGAGATAGAGCGCCGTCATGGCCGGATTGTCCGGATTGTCGAACCAGAGCTGGGAACGCAGTTTCGCGTGCGGAGCTTTATCTTCAGCCATGCCGTGCCTCGTGTTGCGGCTGTCGCCTTAAGGAAGTTCTACCGGTGAAAACCCGATCCGTCGATGCGATCTTCTTCGCCGAAGGGAAGAGGCGAGACGGGCGCGCCTATGCATGACGCCGCGCCGATGGCGCGCGGCCGACGGTGAAGCTCGCCAATAATACGGCGAGGATGCCGGTGAGAAAAATTCCATCGAAGGTGCCGGCGCCGCCGATCGAGGCGACAGGCGCGCCGAGCCCGCCGACCTTGCCGAGATTGAGAAGATCCGCGCCGATCAACGTACCGAGACTACCGCTGACATAAGCAAGCGGTGCGGCGTAGCGCCAGGCGAGGATCAAAACGATCGCGACCGTGATCAGCGGTGGCGCAAAAATCGGCAACGCGATGCCGACGCCGCGCACCGGCTCCGCCAGATGATGGCAAGCTGCAGCGACGCAGGCGATCGCGAGGACGCCGCGCAGCCAAAGCCCATTGCGCGCCAAAAGATAGAGCGAGATGACGGTCGGAATGACAGCGCCCCCGACATTGACGGCGATGATCGTGCCTGGCGTGTTGACGAGCACCGGCACCACGTAGGTCATGCCGAAATAATCCACCTGCTGATCCGTGACCATGCGCTCCGGCGGTAGGTTGAAGACGGGAATGTTGACCATGCTGCCGATCAGCGAGCCGAGCAGCACGAGCAATGCCATGCCCGAACTGAGACCGATGCTCATATAGGCGTAGCGGAGCGCGCTGAGCTGAATGAGAAAGACGAGGGCGAGGAACGCGAGAATCAGCAGCGTGAAAAACGGCAAAGCGAGCGGCGCGTAGGTCATGTGGTTCATCGGAGCGGACCGGGCTGGCGAATGTCGCAGAAAGCTAAGGAATGCGCCGCGCAGGTGCAAATGGCTGTAGGCCGGCAAGACGTTTTCGGCCAAGCTCTCGTTGGCGCGTGGCCCGCGTGAAGGTTTCATCCAGCCTCTCAAAAATCGTTGATAGGGTGCGCCCTTATAATTTTGCGCAGCGGCATCACATGGAGCTCAGCGGGGAAACGCAGGTCCCGGAAGCGATCGGTCCGGCCTGCACCTCTTTGGAGATGACCATGATAAAGAAATCCATCGCTGCGACTGTGGCGCTCGGCTCGGTTCTCGCGCTCGGTTCCGTCACCTTGGCTTCCGCCCAAATGGCGTCGCGCGCACCGCGCGGTGGCAGCGCGTCCGACTATAGCGCGATCTATCCGGCACCCTATGGAAGTAGGTCCCTGGGTTACGGCTTCAGCGGCAATCAGATGTCGACCACCGGAAGCGGCAGCTATGGCGCGTCGTTGCAGGGACGCAATCCCGCGGCCGGCGCAGAGCCCTGATCCTAGCGCAGGCCAGACCTGCCTTCGATGTGAAAAAGCCGACGCGGCGAGCCGCGTCGGCTTTTGGATTCTAGCAAAAATGTTGGCTCAGCAGCGCTACGGATAGAGCAGCAGATCCGCGATGAAGGAGCGGTTTTTACAAGCGGCGCGACACGGATTTTAGGAGCCCGTGGTAATCTTCCGTCAGCTCCATGTCGACGAGATCGACGGCTGAGAGCAGCAGCTCAGCAATGAAGGACTGATCGTTGCGTTCTTCCTTCAGAGCGGCTTTCACGAGCGGCACATTGCTCGCCGGATTTTTGAGATTGTCGGCGTTCTTGGTGATGTCCAACATGCGTTTGCGCAGCCAATTCGCGATCTGCGGGACCAGCTCGACAACGAAGTTCGACGTGCGGGCTTTTTCGAGGAAGCGCACGCCTGCGTTCCACGTGTCTTTCGGCTCCATCGTTTCGCCATTCATGAGCGACTTGCCGATCTTGCCGATATGATCGTCGAGCGTCTCGGGCGCGTCGCATTCCTGCCGGAAGTGCCAAATCGCAAAGGAGCCCGGAAAGTTTTCGCCCATTTGCTCGAGGAGCGTCGACTCCATCAAGTCGAAAGATTCCTTGTCGCCGCGGATCGCGGTCGAAATCCCGAAGGCGAAGCAGGAATCATTGCCGATGGTCTGGACGCCGCCCAGCACCCAATCGCGTTTCGGCAGCTCCGGCACTGAGCCGTCTGCCGTCGGCTGGACCTTGCCTGCGCGCTGCGCCATGACATAAGCGGTAACTTCGAGCCAGCCCATGTAATGCTTGGTGAACAGCATGGGGTCGCCTTGAGAAATGGCGGCATTCATCGGCTCTTTGCGGCGTATGACTTCATTCATGATCGAAACCTTCAGGCAAACATCAGATTATCGGCGCTCCAATCACAAAGCGCTCATTCCACGCCCTTATAGCGCCGTTTTGGGACCGATGCCACCGGGTACGCCGCCCGCCGGGTCGATCAGCGCAGCGGGAAGCCGAGCCTTGCCAAAATCGCCCCAAGCCTGTCCCGGCCACGCAGAGCCGCGGCATCTTTGACGCGCTCCACCGCGAACCGCGTCCAATCGACCTCGGTCATGCCCTGGGACTTTTGAAAACGCCGCAGGTCCTGATCGTAGGCGGCAAGCGCGGGTTCCTCCCCGTCGATTGAATAGCGCTCGCGATGCAGCACGGTCGGTTGCGGCAACCGCGGCTTGATGCTGCTGGCCTTTGCCGGGTCCGGATGGCCGATGCAGAGGCCGAAGACCGCAAAGGCTTGTGGCGGCAGGCCGAGCTCGGCTGCGACCTCCTCCGGCCGGTTGCGCATCGCCCCGATATAAACCGAGCCGAGCCCCAACGATTCGAGCGCGACGACCGCATTTTGTGCGGCGAGCGCCGCGTCAACCACGGCGACGAGGAAGGTTTCCAGGAAATCGGTCGCCCCGGCCGCGAGTCCTTGCCGCGCGGCGGCCCTACCGAGGCGAGAGAGATCGGCGAGAAAGACGAGGAAGAGCGGAGCGTCCTCGATATGTTTCTGATTGCCGGCGAATTCCGCCAGTTTTTTCTTGCGTGCGGCGTCGGTGACCGCGACGACGCTCCAGGCCTGCAGATTGGACGAGGTCGAGGCCGATTGGGCTGCCGCAACGATGAGCTCGAGCGTGCCCGCGGGCAGCGGCTTTGGCAAAAAGGCGCGGATCGACCGATGCGACAGAAGCACCGCCAGGGGCTCGTTCCAGGCGGCGGGCAGCGCCATCTTGTCATTGCCATAGCGCGCATGCAGGAGATCGCCGGCTAAAGCGGTCCCGGGCGCGCGTTCGAGGGTCGAAGTCGAATTCATGTGAAGGTCCTCATTTTGCGCCCGATGAGCTAGTCCATTTCGTTCTCAGGAGATAGGGGCGAGGCATGAAGGTGGCGTGATCGGGCGGCTACGGGGGATATCGGATGGACGAGGATCAGACGGAGCTCGCGGCCGGTTTGGCGCGCTTCGATGAATTTCTGCAGGGCGAATACGGCCTGCCGCTCGCGGCTTGGTCGAAGCCGCAAGCTTGGACCGCGCGGGAAGTGTTGCAGCTTTCGCGTGCCGTCGGGCTTTTGCTCAAGGTGCCGATCACTGATGCGGAGCCCCTTGCCGGCGAGAGCGATATCGGCGCGCGGCGAGCCTGGTCCGTCTCGGAAGCGAAATTCGCGGCGGCGGAGTGGGAGCGGAGCTGGCAGTGGCGGCTTCTCGCCGATATCGACAATGCGTCGCGCGGCGACGGCCAGCAGATGATGACGCCGTCGGATCCGCGCCTCTTTCTTCTGCGCATCCGCTATGAGCGCGACATGTTCGCGCTCGTCGCCGGCCATATGCTGACCTTCTTCCGCGATCG
>Ga0116227_10005109_pt1 | contig 28024 bp, 19 predicted proteins | sample S1TSphgellanicum_FD_89693 | JGI IMG/M metagenome (GOLD analysis project Ga0116227, IMG submission 89693) | Host-associated microbial communities from peat moss isolated from Minnesota, USA - S1T2_Fb - Sphagnum magellanicum MG | ecosystem: Host-associated > Plants > Peat moss > Unclassified...
AAAAACAGAAAAAAAAAGCGATAAAAGGTGAGAGTGGGGGGGGAAGGAGGGAAGGAAAAAAAAGTTAGCCTTTGTTGGAGGACAAATCAACACGAAGAGGGGGGGGGGGGGGGGGGGGGGTTCAAATTTTTGAAAGGATCTGTTGATAGGCCCTTCTCTTACATAAAACACTATTGTGATAGTGACACTATAAAGGAATAGCATTACAATGATTAGAATAGCGAGGAGGGACAAGTTAATGGGTAACTTTCTTTCATTGAGACTTTCATCAAGACTTCAACCCAATGGAAATTACTTTGACAAATTAGAGAGTACCTTTTGGATTGTGTAAGTTATTGTTTTTGCAACATCGTTACATGACATCAATGAACATGATTTTTTCAGCCCAATGAATAACCAAAATATACAAAAGAAAAAATGCGACATGTTCTTATGTATAAGAAAATGTTCTATTAGAAGATCTTTTTGAATTTGAGATTCACCAGAGCCAATAGGTCAAAGGGGTCAAAAACTTTTAAAAGTTTATTGATAGACCTTTTCTTCTACGTAAAGCGTCAAAAATTAAAAAAAGTTTATTGATAGACGCTTCTTCTATGTAAAGCGTCATTATGATAGTATCATAACACTGCAAAGAAACATCGTTGAAATGATAGAGACAATGAGAAAAAATAGGTTAATGGATAACTTCCACTTGGTGGAAATTACTCTCACATATTGGAGAGTGTTGTCCAGATTATGTAACCTACTACTCTTATGATATCAATGAACAAAATTTCTTCAATGCAATGAGGGACCAAAATAAATAAAGGAAAAACACCCCCCACAAGGATACCAAAGGTTCACCTACAATAAGCAGTTCAATCTCCAATTGTCACTTGCAAATTGGTTGCCAGTTCAAGCCAAAGTTATATCGGATGTCCCAAAGCACCAGCAGAAAGTTTTGAGTGTATCTAGAGGGCACCTTATCCAGCAGAATTTCTCCTTCAGGCAGATAAGTCCCTTGGAGCAAGGGTACCCCAACACTTACATGGATGCTGATTTTCTTCCCTATGGACAAAGCTAACAAAGGCATTGAGTTCATTGATGTGCCTGTTGCTCTCGATAGAAGATGGGAGATGACACATTTCACCATTAGCTTGTCAACTAACTGGTACCTAAATGGGTCGGTGGCAATTTTGGTCTTGAGTCTCAACTCTGGCCCACAAAGCAAAGACTCGCCACAGTGAAAACAAGGAACCATCGTGATGACACCAAGATATATAGTGAAATGGATGAAGAGTAAGCAGCTCATTGTGTGATGGTTAATTCATTTGTGATAGAGCTCAATCAAAATCATGAGCAACAGTAGAACTTTGTAATGCAATTAGGTGATTTGAACCAGTGTTTTGTTTTTGGAAAATTTTGTATTCTTCTTGACATTGTTTTTACTGTAAATTTGATTAATGTGTCTAATTATTAGGAAAAATTCACCAGATGTTTGATAACACTAAATTGAAAGAAAAAAGAAAAAGAAAACCTGATTTTGGATGAGAAAATGAATTTGAAAAAAAAATCAATCAATCAGGGAATACAGCTAAGTCTTTAGCTGTCACCTGCAGATTGGTTCCCAGGTGAAGCCAAAATTCTATCTCAAAAGCTACACTGATGACAAGTTTCTTTCCTCTGGCCAGAGCCAATAAACAAACACGCATAAATATGGGAGATTGTGAAAGCCAAGATAATGAATGAACAAATAGCCTGCAAAGATTCCACCCAGAGAACACAATAGGAGAACCTTGGGATGGAGAAACAAATAGGTGTCAAGCGTCTAATCTGTGACAACCAAAAACAAAAGTGTGGTAAGACATAGGGAATAGAAAGTCATTCTTCTTGGGCAGCAATGGGTTGTTGATATGCTGCATCAGCTTCTAGTTCTCAAGCCAATTTTTGACAGAAGAAGTATAAAAAAATGTGCAACATCCTGCAAAGAGCCTCATGTTCTATTGTAGGGTTTGATTGTTGTAAGCTTAGTTAGAGGATAGAAAAAAACAGGGTCACATTTTGCTTTCAGTGCCCAAAATTATGTTATTGGTAGAATTCTCAGTTCTCTTCTGAGAGGTCATTGAAAGGTGTACGTATTTGGAATGTGATTTTAATGGAAAATGGTTGAAGAATTCACATCTCTTTTTATCATTATGAGAAAAAAAGATGTTTTGTAACCAGCTTTGCAATTCAATTTTTGAGTTGCATTAGACACTTGCAACTCACAATATTTATACATTGTGAATGTTATCAAATAAATTACAAAAGTTGCAAGAGTTACAACTCACCGTATATACTATGCAACTCATTACAAGTTAATTACAACTTTGTCGCAACAACTTTTTTTCAACTACTATGCAACTCCCCTATGACTATAATCATAATGTCATGTTGATGTCATTTTTCATCCATCAAAATGTTGTGGTCATTACTACAAAATGTGGGTCTAGTTCACTAGTCCCTGTTCAATGTACCAATGAATTCATTGTCCCCATTTAATCGAATCTAGTGAATTAACTCAAAATCCAATGAAATTACATAATGAATAAGGTACACATTTTGTTGTAATGCTGGTGTGCAAACACATGAATCTAATCTACAATATTAGATGACATTATGTTGTGAACTTAGGGGCAAACTATTTTGTACAAAAAATTAAGGAAATGAATATGCAATGTTAAAGACCATGAATTACATTCAAATGTAGATGCAATGTAGGTGTGACAAAATCAAACCTTAGAACATTGATTTAACATTTGCATTATCCATAATAATAATATTAGGCATCCAATTGCTAAGCATGCATTATGATAGTGCTTGAAAAATTGGTCATTCTCTTGACCTTTTCCAATGACAATGAAAACAAATAGTATGCCATTTTACCATTTGTCAAGGTACACCATCAAAGTGTATAAAGGCTACTACAAAAAACATGGAACAAACATTTCATACAATAGAAGAAAAAGGTGTACCTTGCTTTGATTTGTGTCAAATGTTGAATCAAAAAACATTGAACTCCAACATCCAAATCTTTCCATCATTTCAAATTGTTGTGGAATTTGAATTCCAAACATGACTATGTGTCATCCTAGGTTGGTAAATTGAGGTCCAAAGGGACATAGCTTGAACATAATAAAAAACTGAATCAAGGTTCTTTAGAACCCACATTCTAACATTGATGGGTCCTTGAGGTGTTTCTACCATAGCTCATCAACTTTCTTCTTTGTTTAGTTCTTCACATTGGATGGGAGCACAAAGGTGTCATAGGTCACAAGCTCATTCTCAATCCATGCTCTCTAACATACACCTTATGATGAGCCAATACTTGAATAGGGCAAAGGCCTTGCATTAATAGAACCATCAAGTGTGCCTTCATACCATTTAAATGTTCAAAACCAAAGCATGGCAATATCCATGCACATTTATCTTGTGGCATATTTGACCTTGTTTGTTCTTATGTTTTATATTAGTTGACAAAAACTTTGCTCCCAAGTATAGTTGTTTCGCAATGAAAGCTTTTTGACATCCACACTTTATGGACATATCTAACATTGTTTTCCTAATTCAAATCTTCCACTATGATTATTGGCTAGATTTTGAAAACACCAACAAAGACCTTTCTCCTTTCTCGTGCTAGTTTGATTTATTCATTTGGTTTTGCTTCCATTTTTGTGTAAACCAGAGACATTTTGCATGTCCCGAGGAAGAATGTTGGTTTTATTTTCTAATCAAAATTTACAAGAATACTTGCAAAATGAAAAGCATGGCAATGAACTATACATTGACCTACCAGAGATTGCATTCAATTTGCAAATTATTGAGATTGGAATGGTCATGATAAAATTTTATAATTATCATATCAAATTTCTTTTGCTAACGATGTTGGAGGGGGCCTGCTTGAGCTATGTGAAAGCTTCAATGGTGGGACATGAGACCTACGAAAAGTGTGAGACAAAACTCAACCGAGGGTATTTAACATCTCACATTCGAAATTGGTGTGGGATAGTAGAACATGCAAAACAAAAGTGTTCATTTATTTTGTTCTACATGATAGAACCAGGCCTGAGTTCTAGAACCACAAAACCATGTACATCACAAAAAAGGCACAAAGAGCTTGTTAAGAGTACTTAGCATCTTTCATGTTCATCCGGACAGGGAGCTTATTATAATCAAACTCTGGGCCCAATCTCTTGATATTTACTGATTTTTTTGGTATGTCAGCCCATGGGTTCCATCCTTTTTCTGTCATTTCCATTATTAAAAAAATGACCATGTGGCACACGCTGCTGTGACATCATATGTAAAACTGAGAGTTGTGCATGGAAGTTTGTTTGGCCTATCAAAGCTGCAGACCATAAAACTGACCTGATAAGATCTCAAACTAGGTATGTTATAAGCACCAAAAGTGATCAGACTTGCTCCATGATTTGGATACCCACCAATCTACAGTAAAATCAAAATAACAAAACTCGAAGATTCACCTCTCACCAGCTAGCCTTGTTCATAAACCCAATGCTATGCAGACTGCATGTACAGCATTCAGTTGATCAAAAGACACGATTTGCATTCAGGATGATACCTCTTGGATTGTTCCCTCATGCCTCAATTCAATCTGACCATTGGATCAAAAGATTTGTGTCCTTTTTCCCAATCGACCATTGTGGTTAAATCATTCAAAAAGACTTACGCCACCCTTACCTCTCCTGTCCCCTCCCCTCACGCACAAGTAAATGTGCTGGAACCTTGTCTCTTAGTATTAGGAGGAGGTTGCAAGGTTGAAATTCTATGCAAGAATGTTAAGGTTTGTGCACCCTTCATTAAAATCAGAGGATGTTTTGAAAGCCCAAAATTCTTGTTAAAAGCTCCTTGCAATTTGCAGACGTTTTTTGCATGGGCGATATGGCAACATCTAAGTACTAGCTCACTAAGGCAACTCTTGAAAAAAGAAATTGAAGACAAGAATTTGAGCAATCTCATCGACCATAATTTTTTTTCTTCACCTAGGCACAAGTCTATGAGACTATTACAACATTTAATTGCTGGACAAGCCTACCTATTCCAAAGAACATATATATATGAGATTATATTTTCTAGACTACAATACTATAACCTTTGTCTGTATATAGACAAGGTTTCTAAACGGTTTCTAAAAGGTTTAAAAAAGGTTCTGCAAAACCCAAAACTTCCTTTTGTAATCTGCTTTACAATGGAACCAACAAACTGTGAGATCTGATGCTTCTTTTGAGTAGTCAACAAAGAAGTCTCTGACAAAATCAAATTCCTCTTGCATTGGTGAATGTTCCAAATGGGTAAGGGTCAAGGAGGCCTCCCCACCGACCCCCCAAAAGAAAAAGTTGTGTTTGCAACAACAAAATCAATGAATTCAAAGCTGTTGCAAGGAAAACATCTCAAACCCAACACACAAATGTAGTTTTTAAAGTGCTTGACACACCTTCACAGCCTTGCTATTCTCTCTGGTGCACCGTCAATTATTCAAGGCCACATGGCCAACAAAAGGGTTTCTGACAGGATCAAATTTCTCTGGCAATCTTCCAATTTTCAAATTGGGAAAGGGTCAAGTGTTGAATTGGGGAAAAGGTTAAGTTACTCAAATCTGTTAATTCTGGATTAATTTTTTAAGCTTTTTGGAATTATAAACAACACACCAACAGCCTTTTCTTTTTTGATGGCTATATGTAGCCAAAAAGAAGAAATTGAAAAATAAAAGTACTAAAATCAAGTTTTTTTTAAAAATTTCAAAAACTGGAATTTGACCAGATTTTAAGAGAAATCACAAAAATATCTATACGTGATTCAAGTAGGTAGCCAAAAATATAGAAGGTGTTTAAATAAATTTACTTTCATCTTTAACATGTAATCAAATTTGGCTAAATCTTCTTATGGATGATCATCACTTTGCTACATCACAAATTTGACCAAAAAACCATTGCTCTTCAATACACGTTGCAGTTGTAAAGAAGTGCTTGAAAGATACATGAGTGAGACCAAGCTTTCAACTTGATTACAGAATGACTAATGACCTAGCTGATGGCTTTTCCAGCAAAAACCTTGGAGGTATTTTGAACCCTAAAACCTTCCAGATTTTGCTTAGTGTAGGGTAAAGCCCAAGGTCCTAAATAAGGGCACATGAGGTGAGAGCTGAGCACAAGCCCAATTTTGATAATGCTCTCAACAGCACAAAAATTGATGCAACCTTGATAGCAAGGGCTTTATGTTTTTCATAAAGCCCATTCTGAAAACAGAAAACCCACTCATGGGGTGGAAGAAAACTATAATCTGCCCTCCAGTTATACTACAAAAATTCTAAGAAGTTTTTTACATGTATTATATAAACTGGGGGGAACTTATTCTGTTTCATATTAATTAATTGGGGGTGCCTCTCAAGTCCAATTTTTTATATTTTTTTGGGGGCAATGAGTCAATTTGATTGGCTCATCACAAAAAAAAGTTGAAACTATGGACGCTACCCAAAATAGAAGATTCTATGGAAAGACCGAATGTCTATACCCTTTGGCCCAGCTATATAAGTGAGAAGGGGAGGACCTTGGGCAAAACATATGGGATTAAAGTGAGGTGCTATTGGGAACACCCTTGGGGAATTGAGGAACACATTGGGAACCCAGGAACTTGAAGGGAACATGTTGGGAACAAAGGAAAAATGAAAAAAATCCTCGCCCCCCCACCCCCAAACACCCAAAACTTAAAAGAAAAAAAATCAAGGCACTTTGAGTGCATGCTGAGCCTTCCCATTGGCTGCATGAAATTTCTATGTTCCAAAACTGTTCATCACCATTTTTGGCCTGGGCTAATACCCCCATTATAAACTGGGGTTACTTATTTATATTGCATAAAGTTCCTTGCTAGGCTGTACGAGCATCTCCACCGGTGTTCAGTATGTCACTCTGGATAATAAAATTAAATATCTAAGTATAGCTGTGTTTTTTTGGCAACCCCACCAATAAAACTCTAACTGGAACTGCATTTTACGTAGGGACTACTAATAACAAACCACCTGGACCAATCATTATGATCAACCAATCAGAAATACTGATCCGCAGTCAGGTCCAATTCATTACACTCTTTTTTGGAGGTGCACAACTGTGTTGCGCCTTTTACCAACCACGGCAAGCTGCCTGAATTTGGTGCAAAAAAATCAATTTCCTGAGCTAAACCGGCACATTTTGACTTTTTCGCCATAAATTTTAGTTTCTGGAGTCACATACTGTGCACCGGTGGAGATGCTCAAGGGGCTTTACTTTTACCTATTTTGTAAGGCCTCAACCAATGTGTCATCAGAATCCAACAAGTTTCCAGTTGTCCAAAGACCCCTCTTTTCAACCTTCCAAAAATTCAAGGCCTCTCCCACACAGCCTACGAGCCTCATAGGGGTATCACTCAGCATATGAGTGATAGCTAATCACAGATGTTCTCAAGATAGGCCCTTCTCCTACACACAAGGTACGGTATCAGGGTTCAATCTATCCTAGGGACACTCGACTTCAACAATATGAAAAACCTATGCCTGGCTAAACTGGGCAGGGTTGTCCACTGACTATGTGATGTCATGCAAAATTACATCACCGCTGACCAAATAAATACCTTAGTTGAGTAGAATGTGCAACAAAAATTTATATTATTTTTAGACATGCTGAAATAATTTTGAATATATGTTCCTAAATCCTTTCACATTTCATTGTATATGCAAGTGCACAATTGAGTCCATTACTTTTGCAATTCTCAATCAAGTCAATGATTTCATAAGTTCAATCTTCATATCTTTGTTTTCTTGTTTATAAAATGTAATTATCTTTTCTTCAATAATAACATACATAACATTATCCAACAATTGTGATAGTGTAGGTCTTGAATCTGGTTTTAAACTTTTATGAACAAGGAATGTTGAATTCTAGTAATTTATTTAAACAATCAATTTCTCTTTGAACCAAGGGCTTGCTCATGTTTACCACCATTAACACAAACCAAGAAGCAAATCTTACAAGCCCACCATTGCTAGTGCTATGTAATAATCATGTGTATCTATCATTACTATTGCCAATAAACCTTCAAGAAGATGCTAAGCTTGAAGTGTGTGAATGCCCTAATTTTATCATTCCAAATCCAAAGTACGCTCGCTCATTCCTACGACTTAGATTTCAAACAATCATATGACTCAAATATCAAACAATATATATCCACATGTCGTAATTGTAGATGAACTAATTGATGATGGTAAATCAATTCATGGTTCACAAATACCTTTCCATCATATTCTCATTCACAAAAACAAGTATGTGAAATTTTGAGCTTTTCTACACTATCCAACTACAAAAGTAAATATTTTAAGTACCAAATTCTCATATCACATGTAAACCAAGTATAAAGATATTATATAATAATGTTTAACATTGACATAATTAAAAATCCATTTCTTCCATGTATTATTCATCAAATGCCTTAAAATGTATTTTCAATAGATGGTCATGCAAGTTATAAGGTTTTGAAATAAGAAATATCTAACATTTGTATTAAAAATAAAGTACCCAAATTTGTATCATAATGTTGTATTCCCTTACTTAATTAAACACACATCAAGTAATAAAAAGATTGGTTATGTCTTGAAAGTCCTTTTTCCCCATTAGGCTCCTTTCTACTATAATTACAAGCTAGTATGGATTATGTACCTAGGTTGTTTAGTTACTCCACAAATGTGAAGGCACTTCTAACCTCAAAACTTTGTCTTAAGCATTAGTTTTTTAATCCCATTACAAAGCTACCAATTGTCATGGATCTCCTTAGCACATAATGGATATATACACATTTGTGGATGTGCTAAAATGGACTATTACACACCATGGGTAGCATTGGTGTTTGCATGATGTTAATTGGGTTACCCAAATTGGTTCAAAGGAAAGACCACAAAATACTATTAGAAAAACCTCATTTTGCAACTTGAATTTTCAACTAAACGATTATCATAACTTAAAATTTATTAGTTGCATAAATGTAGTCGCACCCAACATGTAGTCCCAAATATGATCTAAGCATGACATTGGCAAATGTTCCATGGATGAAATATACATTCAAATGTATATTCTAGATCCTTCGACCATATAATTATTTGTAATTATTTACTACTATTTGCAACTAGACATAACACCAATTACACATTGTCACATGAATGACATATGTAAATTTAAATTATGAAAATTAAATAACCCTTTTTATTTCATTTGTCCAATTTTGATGGTTTAGAATTGTTCCACATGCGTTAATTGCATTTTTCCATGTGGCTTAATATGAGGATTTCAAAAGAAATAAATTAGAATTTTACTTTAAATAGGTAAATAATTTAAGTAAATAGGTAGATAGATAGCTATGTGAATAAATAATTAAGTAAGTGAGTAGGTGAGTAGGTAGGTAAATGGTTAGTTAGGTAGGGAGTAAGTAGGTAAGTAATTTTTTTAAATTCTAAATTTAGCATTTTCGGTCAAGTTTTTTTATTGGTTCATTGCAAATAAATTTTTTTTAAATTTTTTTTGTGTTAATGTTTCAAGTGCATTTCTTTATATAATTTACAAGGTTATAATGTAACACAAAAATGTGGGATAAACTTTATAGTTACAACTATAAAATTTATCTCATATCTTTTGTCTTTTTTTCAATGTTATAAACTATATAATGAAATGTGCATAATAAAATTTTTAATCCCAAATTCAAATAAGATCCTCATAAAAAGACTACCCACCTACCTACCTACCTACCTACCTAGGCTTTGTTTACTTACCTACCTACTTACTCTAAGCCTATTTTAACTTATGTATATACATACTTATTTATCTACCTAGATACCTACCTATTTATTTAGTTAACTTCCCCATCTAATCTAACCTATTGACCTAGTCAAACTACCTACCTAACCTATTGACCTACCAACTAATACTTCTAGCTGAACCTATTACTCATTAACCTAGGTATTACCTACCGATGACTACCTAGTTTAACCTATTACCTATTAACTAACCTAGCTTATTAACTAAAGTAATTCATATCACACCTAGGTTAAACCCACATGACATTTATGCCTAAACCAAATATGCTACATGGGACCTAAAATAAACCATGGCTAAAATAAAATTTGACTAAACCTTTGATAAACATTGGCAAAACTAAAACTTGATTAAACCTTTGCCAAAACATTGGGTAAAATAAAATTTGAGTAAACATTGGTTAAACACTTGCAAAACAAAAAAAAATTCTAAACCTTGGCAAAAATATTGGCTAAATTAAATTTTAGCTAAATCTTGGATATACCTTGGCTAAACTTTGACAAAATTAAAATTTGGTTAAAATTTGACAAAAATTTGGCTAACAAAAATTTGATCAAACATTGGTTAAACTAAACATTAGTTAAAACTTGGCAAAAAATTGGCTAAAAAAAATGTGGTTAAATCTTGGCAAAAATATTGGTTAAATAAAAAATAGGTTAAACCTTGGATAACCATGGTTTGGCAAAACTAAAACTTGGTGAAACTTAAGTTAAACTTTGGTTGAATTAAAATTTGGTCAAACTTTGGCAAAACATTGGTTAAATTAAAATTTGGTCAAACCTTGGCAAAACATTGGTTAAATTAAAATTTGGTTAAACATTGGCAAAAAGTTGATTAAATTACAATTTGTCTAAACATTGGCTAAACTATAATTTAACTAAACTTTGGATTAATCTTGGCTAAATTTTGATGAAATTCAAATTTGGATTAATTTAAACTAAAATTTTGTTAAAGCTTGGTTAAATCTTGGTTAATATTTGACACATTTAGTTTAACCATGATTTTTTAATAAAATAATAATAAAATTAATATACCTTTAGTACATTTACAAAACTTTAATATACTTTATATATACTAAATAGAACTTTAATATTAAGCTTTAGAAATATTTCAAACTATATTCATAAATATACCATTATTATATTTAAAATATAATTTCAATACACCTTTAAAGATGCACCCCTATTATATTCTTAATATATTCCTAACACAACAATGTCAAATTACTTGCAATTAATTTTTAATTTGTAATGCAACTAATGAGATTTACTACCATGTTCTTAGATGAAAATAAATATTAAATTCTTCCACATGGAAAGATGAAGCTTGTAATATTTGCAATGTATTTGCAAGATAATTATAAATGTTTTTTAAATAGTTAGTAGTTGTAAGGATAGTCACAAATGACATGTAGTCACATGCAATTGCAAAATTGATGGTTGCAAAATACAAGATTTCTATTAGTGAAATGAACAACCACTTACAAATCAAAATTCTTTAAGATCTACCAAAAATCTTGCCACATAGTCACCTTTTTATTTTATTATTTTATTATTTATTAGTCTTTTCTCACCATTAACATATAAATAAAGCGAATAATATTGATGTTAATAGATATAGGGTGGTTTAAGTTATCATACTTCAAAATATGACAATTTTTCATTCGTTAATTTGTACATGAATCAAAATCTAGGGTAAAATTAAGGACTACATCCAAAATTACCTCTACTTCATCCTAGGTGGTACACCTTAAAGAATTTGGACCCTTACCTAAATGCAAAATGTGTTTCAAACTTAAGGAAATTGATGTTAAAACAACAAATCAAATGTATTTACTAATTGATTATTTTTTTATAGTACCATAATTTTGCATTTAATATCACAATATGCAATTTTCAAAAGAAGATATTAATAAACCATATAAGAAAACATAATAACACATCCAATTTTCATGAAAATGCAACCTTGCACTTTCTTACACATTAAAGAACATCTCTTTTTCAAGGAAATTCTTCAAATTATGGGGTCAAAAACACCTTCAAAATACATCAACATGTATTGCCACATTAAAACATGGTTTCAAGTTTTTTTCAAGGGCTTCATAATTATCAATAATGTATGGGCCTCCATACATTTTGAGCATGAATGGCTTAGTTTCACATATAATAAAAGACGATATTTTAAGTAAAAGTACCTAGTTAACAATTGTTTATTCAAGTCTTTATATCAATAAATGAATAATAATTGAAATAGTTGGGAATTCCACAAAATAATTGGAATGCAAACACATTAATGTAAAAATAATGTTGTCCACCTAACTAAATCAATTTCAAATTTTAAAGCTTATGTAGTTCATCTTCAAAGTCATGGGGGTGTAAGACTTTTGAAAGTCAACATAGTGAACATGTTTGGACCCAAGGGCAATCGAATGAGAAAGTGTACAAGCTACAAGATTGAAGCATGGTTAGGATGTGATTTTTGGCCTATATGGATGAATAACTTCATTAGAATACTTGTCACCTACAACCACAAAGATGATTTTACCACAATGACTCAACATTATGTTCTATTAACCATCCATATATTAAGTATTTTCAAAATACAAAAAAAGTCATCTCCCATGATGAGTGGAACCTTGCCATCCAACAATAAAAGGATTCCACCAAGAAAAATTAGATTTGTACATAGAAATTTTATCACAACGTAAAAAACCAATTGTTACTTGATTCGTATACAAAGAATTAAGCCAAATTTTGACAGAAAGCTAAACAAATTTAAGGTGAGATTAGTTGCTAAGGATTTAAACCAATTTTTAATGCAAATGGAATACCATTCCCTTAGTAATTGCACTAATAACACACAATAAGTGGAACATTTTTCACCTTGATGTAAAGACAACCTTTCTTAAGGTTGATGGGAAAGAAGAAATGTTCATGACTCAACTCTAAAGTTTTGTAATTAAGGGTGCAAATGCCATAAAATAAGGTATGCAAATTATCATATGCCTTCTACGGGTTACATCAAGCTAAACATAAAGTTTCTTATATTTGACCAAAACATATTTATGTCATATGAACAATAATACATCAATGTTTTAGAACAATTCTAGATGAATGAATGTTACCTAGCTATGATTGCTCTCCCTTATCGCTTCAACTTAGGTAATGAAAAACAATATGACCAATCAAACCTTGACTATTTTTCAACATATTGTTAAAAAATGATCTATCAAACCCATACTCGGCCAAACAAAACTACACATTTGGTGTTACTAGTCACTACTTGAATGCACCTCATAGGGTGCACATGGAGGCAGTAAGGCACATATTTAAGTACATCAAGAGCACATGAAATTATACTCCAAAACATTAAACAGATCAATTGCTAAAAGAAATCATGAACACTTTTTGATTTCATATTATGTGGTATCAATATATTTGTGCAAACATAGTACTTGTACCAATTAGTGTTTTTGCTCTTCAAAAAATTGTGTCATTTTCTCACCATAAAAATGGGAAAAATCTGGGCTAGTGCAAATTTGACTACTTTTTTGTAATTTTTGGAATTTTTTGAAAAATTCAATATCACAAATTCGAAATAGAAAACATGGTAACAATGTACTGAATAATGCAAATATACTCCAAAAATTGAAAATGATTTTAAAAAATTTATGATATTTTTAATATTTATTGAACCATGTGGAATAATCCAAATGAATGGGTACATAGTTTGCAATGGAATAATAATAAGAAATGATGTGAAGTTTGTTTGTTGTGGGTTTAAGGGTGAGAATTGAATGGCATTTGATCCCTTGTTGGGAACTATTAATGACATGGACAAACAATTGTCAACCCACTATTTGGGGTACGGTAGATTTCCTTCATTTTGCCAAGTTGCCAAATCACATCCTATTGGCTTTCTTTGCTTTGATTTTGCAACATAATTTTTTTGCCAAATGCAAAGGAAATTTCCATGGTCTATGGAGTGCAAGCACTTGCTACCACCTTCTCATTTCCCCACTCTTGGCATCTTGTACCTCACAAAAAATAAATTGCAGATTCTTCCCCTTGTCCTCTTCTCACTCTAAAGGAATTTCAATTCAACTCAAGGAACCTTTCTGTGTACTAACCCACCATCAACCATTGGGACAAGTCCCGTCATAGTCCCCAACCCCACCACCCAAGAGAAGTACAAAACCTGGAAAATAATCGTAGATATAATCCACTTACACTCAAAGAAGTAAAATCAGAGAGAGAATACAATGAGAGAGTTTGATGGTCCCTGATAAGCTAGCTTGAACTTCTGATGCATATGGATAAGAATTGGCAGGGATTCATCACAGAATTGGTAACATTTTGCACATTGGAATTTGATACAAATGGGAGAGAGAGGTGCACAAAGGATTCAGTACAAAGGGGAGAGAGAGAGGTGCACAAAGAATACAGAACTCAGATTAGTGTTTCCCATTCAGGTGAAGTCAACCCATTAATTGAAAAACTGCCTACCCTGAACTTTTGAACATCCAAAAGAAACCTGAGCTCTTGGAGGGCTATGGCAACACAGAATCAGCCAGGAGCTGGGCACAACAAAGGAAAGCTCTGTAAAGAGAATCCCTGCATTTTTAACAAAGGTTGGCAAAAGGGATAAAGTCCAAAATACTGAACATAAGAATGAGGTTCTAGAAAAAAACTTGAGTAATGGGGCGGTGGGGAGGTGGGGGCACAGACTAGAAGTTTGCACATTATTGAGTTTCTGTCAACACGAAATAATAATTCTTGCTCTGGCTGGAATGGGGACATGACAATGCATAGCAAAGGCCTTAGTACCTTGTACGAATTTCACCATATGGGTAGGTCAAGTGGTGGCCCAGGGCACACCCATACCCTGGGCTACCATGTGACCCTCCATTACAGTGGAATTGGGAGGACACTGCTCCGGCTTGTGCTAAGCATTGTCACATCCAGGTTCCAGCGAAAACAGGAGTTATGGTTGTGTTTGACAGAAATCAGCAGGCTCTATGCAGGCTCTCTAGACTTTGTTTTGTGAACAATTAGTTACATGCCTACTATACTGATGAGTGTACTGAAACATTACTATGTTAACACATCTGTAATTCAAGCTGAAGTGTGCTTACATATTCACCTACAAAACTTGAGTAAGCTGTCTTAACCAAAAGTGAGAGAAATGAAACCTAGTCAAAAGAAGGAAAGAAAGAAAGCAAGCAAGTTAGCTCAGTCCTTGTCAAATGTCAAAGATGTAGATCTAACCTGTCCACATAAGGCTGTGTGAAGAAGAAGAAAGCTGCAAAGGGTGCTGACCAAACATGATTCGATGATGCAATCATGCTCCTTTGGAGAGATGCTTTCTAACCCTGTACGGACTAATGGCAGCACATTGGTGTTGTCCATTTCACTCCTCAGGCGCTTGGAAGTCCATGGCAGAAAACCCATTTGCATCAGAAGGTGCATCTGGTATGGCCTAGTGGTGAACTGAATAGACAACCACTTGCAAGATTGCTGACGAGTCCTAGCCATTTATAGACTGGGTAGTGCAGAAAAGATTAAATCTTGATTAGCTGATGGTTCAAAGCAGATTTGTGGTCTGATACTTTAGGGGTGTTGAGTAAGAGGTGTTGGTTGGGCGTTAAGTACAAATGCAACCTTCCATTTTACAAAAATGATTTCAGGGACTCTCTTTCAATGTTTTGGTAGAAAGCAATGCCAGATAATATATATCCTGCAATTGATCACTGGGCATCAAAGGCTTTTGCATTAGGCCCCTAAATTCATCTGCATTAGAGGACAAGTAGTGAGTGATCAATTTTGAAACATGCTGCCACTGTCCAGGCTACATGTAAATGCAGGCAGCTCTAAAGTGCACATTGATGTGCCAGTTCTGACAATCAGAATCAGGCTTCCAAAAGTCCATATTTGGAAAGAGAAATACTTTACTGCAAAGAAAGATGATTCAACAACCTAATCCTTGGTGGGGAGTGTACTTGTACTATTCATAACTGTAGGTAATGGACAATGCTAGCAAGGCAGAGTGTATGAACTACATAACAGAATTGCAAACTGTTTCTCATATTTCACACATTTAACAATAATAGCTTTTAAGCTTGCCTGTCAATGCAGGACCTTAATTAGTGGCCCACTTCTACCCTGGACTACTCAAAGTTCAGGACGCTGTATTGGGCTTACTGCCTGCCTCACCTTGATCTGCAGAGGTAACATGCACTTGGAGACTTGATCAATCACACCAATTCCCACTAATTTAAATGAAAAGAATAAGATCTGGATCACAGGGCTCAACCCAGGATGTTGCAAATGAAAATCAAAGTACTGCAATGGAAATACAATATAAATGGGAGCATCATTGCCTTAGTGGGTTTCATGTAAACAATGCAGGCTTCTGAACTCTGAGTAATCATCCATGGCAGAAATCGTGGGAAACAAGGCCAGGTTTTGACACATGCCATTCCAGCAAAGAGCTAGTTGCTGACTTAAGCAATGCCTGTCTTGAAAGAACCTCTCAGTTTGGTCACCCTGTACCACATATAGAATTGGACCTGGAACTGCATCCACTTTGTATAACCAGGAGCATGACAGTGGCTGGTTAGGGTCCCTTGTGAATGGATAGGGTCCCACATAACATCATCATATTTTTAAGGAATTCTTCAACAAACATTAGCCCAAATTTGTGCAGTGCTTTCATCCCAAAAATAAATAAAATTCCTCTGTTCAAAATCAGTTTCCCTTGTGGCAGACCCCAATGTCCTAGTTGGGATTTAACCTAAATGTACCACACAATGAGGAAAGCACCATTTGAATGGTCCCCAAAGATTGACCTAATTGAAGACTCCTTTCCTCAGAGATTATGTGGATTCAGAAACTCACTTTGAAACATTCAAGTGGAGATAATGGTGTTTTCTGATTTGGACTACCTTGGATCTGGTGGTTTGATCAGCATGTTTCATAACATCTCGCAAAGACAATGGGCACACCCCCCCATTGCAAACCACCAGCTCCATGATTCCTAACTTCCAAACTATGACTTATATTTTGAACACATATTGGAAGAAAACCTAATTGGTAATTTGGTAGAAGGGAAGACTTGCATTAGAAAGACAAAGAAAGAGGTGCATAGAACCTTGTGAAAGCATATGGAAGAATTCAAGATATGAACTTGTAGTGCGTAGGGCTCAGAAGATGTCCATGAATGTTGAAGTTGTTTGCAGCCCCACAACAGGAACTGTCTGAAGACCTGCACTGCAGATGGTCAGTAGTGGAATTTGTCCTTCACAGTGTGCCCAATCCATCAGGAATCACAACTATATGCATTGCTAAAAAACCAAATCCTATCTTAACTGCTTGGCAGCATTTCAATGACACTGTTGTTTCTATTGTTCTTTTTGTTCCTTTGAAAGTAAGAGTAGAGTCCAACCAATATGAGAGAAGTGAGCACAGAGGGAAAGAGTGTCAACCATTCTCAAGACTAATTTGTATGCAAAAGCCAAATTTGAAGAATTGACTGAGCTGCAGGACCAGAAGTTCTAACGAAAGCATATGATCGGTATTGCATAGTCAGGGTGCTGGTGACTATTGATGTCTGTATTGATGTTTGCATAACATGATGAGAACTTCATAGATGTGGAGGACAACCAGAGATGAAGGAGACAACGGGCAACCATCTGAACAAAAACAGTTCAAACTAGGACTTGCTGAGTTTCAGAGGGTTATCCTGTGGAACTTACAGAAGAGAAAGACGGCAGACTAGGAGACTTTTGACATATTGAAGATTACTGATCAATGGCCATATACTCCTCTAATGAATGCCATAAACTGGATCCTGACCACTGTATGCACAGTGAGGGTCTGTGATTTGTGGCACCTTGTATCAGGATGCAAATGTAGCTTTCCACTTTGAAAGATCCATTCAAGGAAAACAGTCCATCTGCAAACCATTTCTCATCAATCTGAAGAAGGCACTATAGATTAGGATTGGTAAGAATACAACACCAAAAACTCTTCATTCATCAGCCATGATCCCACTAAATCCACTACCTAGTCCTGCCCAAAGGGCCATGATTACAAAACTCATAAGGTGCAGGGCTCTTATTGATCTGGTACTTTCCCACAGGATGAATTCATGGAGAACACAATGAATGTACCACCCCAATCCAGCCAGCAACTATCCAAGAAGCTTTGAAGTTTGAAACCCACTAGATACAATTTCATTCATGAATCATTTTTGACCAAATTTGTCACAATATGTGCGCAGCTAAATTCCTTACTTGTCCAAATTTACAGAAACCAAATTTTGGACATGAATGTTAGGGGGGCAAGGTTGCAAAATGGTGTTAAGGACTACATTCTTGTATTGTCAACTATGTCTCCTCATCAACCATTTGTGGTCAAGATGATATTTGCAGGTCTCCTGGCTGCAACATATATGTCAATTCAAATCACAGGTATCTGAATTCATTTCAAAGAGCCACAGCCTCACTATGTTGGTAAGACAGCAGTAACAGGGAGTCACTGGCTACTAATGTATTAATCATAAAGCAGAATGTTAAAAGAGGTTAAGAAACAGATTCGGCCAATCCAGGGTCTCACAAAGGTAAAGATGCTACTGGAATTGAAACCAATGCAAATATTGGGAGCATCCATTGCATCCCATCAAGCCATATTTCACCAGATTGTGACTGGGGCTGAAACATGGAGTTCCAGCAAACTAATGATGATGCCATAAGCAATGCCTATCTTGGCAAGGACTTCGCAAAATGGTCATTTGGTATCACAACTGCTTCATGGTAGAATCAAAACTGAAACTGCATGGCCTTGGTGTAGCCAAGATCATCGCAGTGGGCAGCCATAGCCTTGTTCATAGGAGGGGGTCCACACCGCAAAATCTGAGGACACACTATCACAATCTTAGACAACTCCAACAGATTTTTCTGTCTGGCCACACCCCTCAAATACAGTTTTTGGGAATGCTGCCTCAAGGCATAGCAACTCGAGAGTCATTTGCAGGAGGTCTGATTTCGCCTGCCTTTAAGGTTTGCATGGTCAGCAGCAAATTGTTTTTAGTCAATTCAAAGGGGGACCTTTGCATCTAGACATTGTGAATGGTATTTACACTACCATAACCTACTCTTGAGCAACGCATAACATAGAATCTTTTTGCCATCTCGGAACACTGCAGAATTGAGCTCAAGACAAGCACTCATACCCACCAATTGGAAGCCATGCATTGTTCACATGTTACCTAGAGATCATCAGTTGGTGGGGAGCAATTAGCCTCTATCATTCCTTTGGAGACATATCCAACACCACTGCCCCATTCTGTTGGAGGCTGCATAAAACCAAAGAAATCTTGTGAAAGTCCACAGTATGTAATGTTAACCCTCAAGCAACATATGCTATGCAGTCTGAATGGGTTGCACAAAGCTGATGTATAATCCAGCTAAAGTTAAAACTAAAACCAAGCTAGCCTAGGGATGTGACTCTAATGCATCCTGGACTTGAAATGAATCCATAATCACTCAAGTCTTACAACTAACCCCCATACATGGGCTAGCAAATCAATTGAAACCCATGGCAGCACATATCAGCTGTCAGAGAGAAATGACATGACCACAGCACAGTTACTTAAATACATAAACTATTTGCATCAGATCCAGGAGTATAAACATTTCTGGAAACCACCACAGCATTCTGAACCTGGGGTTGAATTGAAAATCCGGGTGGCCAGGGAAGCCTGGCTTCACAAGTAGTCTCAGGTCAACTTCAATATTAGTAGCAAAAAGTCCTTGTTCCAAATCAAGACAAGTCATGAAGTGATCCACAACAAAAGCAATTTACCTGATTGAGGACATAATACACTTTAAATTGACCAGGATAGCCCCTTGCAAATCTGTCCAGATCCTCCTGTCATGCAGCTCCCTCAGTTATCAGCCATGCACCATGAATGCCAGTACAGATTGTGCGGACAGTGAGACACATCAGATTTCTGGGCTCATGGGTTAATTCCTTGCGTGAAAACTCACCCAATACTTGTAGCAGTTTTGTAGTTTCATCTTAGCATCCAATTTAATAATTGAAGTTTTTTTAGCAAAAGCTTCTCTGGAGAAGTCTTCCAGTCCAACAATCCATAAATGAAGTTCAGCATTACATGGTGTTATCTAATTGACTGGTCAGAGAATAAAGACTAAGATATGCATGATATTTGAGTTGGAAGAGAACCAGAAGAAACTCCCTTCAGATATGGATTTGAGAGCCCCAATTAATGAAATGAAAATAAGGCAAAGATTATCATCAACACCTTGAGTAGAATGTCATCATAAGTGACATTAGCATAGATCATATAAATCTTTGTCTTGTCCTCTGGATTCTCCAAAATTGCTCGTGCCACCTGCACCAGAGGCATTTGCTCAAAATGAATACATGTGATAACAGCAGCTCATTCGTTGGGTTTATGATTTATGCTGCATTCTGACCTAATGGGAAATGTGAATCAGGCTAACCATCAAAGTACTGTTGTGCAGATTGAGCCATCTGGACTCTGGAGCTCTAAAACTTGACCTGATCATCTATTACACATTGAGGAGTGCGAAATCTCCATGTAGGTATCACATTGCTTCCTGGTCAGCATCATCATAACTCTAGATTGGAATTATGTAGCAAAGGATAAATCTTCAAAGCTTCTTACATGAATAACTCTGACCCAACATGCCATCTACTGTCTCGATTCACCCATGTGACAATTTGAGACAGAATGAGGGCTACAGTTGCTTAATTTGAACATGGATTACACAAAGATGTTAGTGAGAGGCCATAGTGTGGACTCGGAGAACAAAGGAAGGTCAAGGTCACCCTCCAGCCACAATGATAACAGTGTGAAAGCTACTTCATCACCTGAACAGTGACTCACATGAGCCAGATATTTTACTCAACGAAAAGAAATTTGGGAGCCCTGACAGGAGACAATGTACAAAGCACATCAAGCTCTGTTCCTTGATGGGATGTAAGACAGCAGGTTTCTATGAAGGGCAGCATACCTGGTACATGGGAGTAATGCCAGTTCCTCCTGCGAGCATGCCAACGGCCCAGACCTGATTGGGTTTGTACCTGAAACACCCCTACAATTCAGGCACCAAAGATCAAATTAAATTGCATAAGGAGCCTCACAAAGATTTCAAAACCTCAAAGCAAAGCAAACTCTTCAAGAAAACCCAAAAGTGCCATGAAGATTACTGACACAGTCCACAACAATACTACAAATAAATGATGTGTTTTGAAACAGGCACTTCTCATGATTTGACATCACCTAACACACAGGTCAACTTTACAGAAGCCAAATATCTTGCACCAAAAGATTACCATCTGGCCATACCTTGGGGCCCCTAGCAGAGGGGTATTCACCCTCCTTCATTTTGCCAAAATAGGCTGACACTTTGCCCTCCTTATAGATCTACAAGAACATTCATCAAACACTATTGGTAAGAAATCAATATCCAGGATTCATCAAAACATCAGATAATACAGTTAAATGAGAGACCTGGCAACAGGAGCTAAGAGAATAGATTGCAGCAACACGTGCATTTCTGTACTGATTGTCACCATTTTACCACAGTATCACACAACTTCCAATAAACCCTGATAACTCTCATCTCCATCTTTGAGATCGAGTTTGATCAGCTGGCTTAACTATGTCAGCTAGGCAAGAATATGTTGCTGCCCTCTATCTTTTGCAAGGGGAACCTCATTGAGGTGCCGGAAACAATACATTGACTCTTAGGCAGCTTTCAACATGTAATATGCACACCTTGAGGTGGAGGATGGACGCTATGAAATTAGTAAGACCTGCTGCTGCTGCCCATGGAACAAGGTTGACTTCTCACCTTGATGACCAACTCAAAGAAGCCAATGTCTGAGTCAAGTGTAGTGGGTGCATATGGCCTCAGTACCTCCATCCCATTAGTGTCAAATCCCTTGCACAAGAGGCACTCAAAGTCAACAGAACATGTCACATCCCTTTTTCAATACAAGAAGAGAAGGACTCTTTGGCATTCATTGAATGATCAGGAACCAACCGTTCTAAGTGTTTGATAACAAAAATCTGCTTGCTACAAACTGTGTAGGTGGGGGGACACTCTTTTGATTCTCAGTTCTGGAAAAACCTATAGTACTGCCACAAAGCTGAGGTGGGGCATACAGACATATATGTCTGTAAATTATCCATTTTCCATCAATCAGGAGTGTCCTTCATAGGTTCAATGAGTCAGAGTGAAACCATCTGTGTCAGCTCCCTTGCCTACATTAGTGCAAGTTGTTGACACTGGAAGGTACATTACCACAGTGATGACAAAATTTGTTAGTTTTTGTCTCAATCAGAGGCAATGATAGTGCATAGCCAGTTACCTTGGAAGATAGAACAAAAAAATAATCCTAGCTGTTAGTGACTGTCTATTCAGATGGGATCTGTAGACCATACTGCTCCTGGGCTCCAAGAGCAGGTACCTCCTCCATCCATCTCAAGAGGGCATGCTGCCTTTGCAGATCTATGCATGATTTTCTGCACAGTGCTAACATAAAGACTCCAAGGTGTATAAAGGAATAATAAGGTGTTATTTAATCCAGAAATGCAAGGGAAGAAGCAGAGATCAGGAAGCAGAACAGATGTGTTACATGCAGCTGATGTGCTGACCAATGGGAAGACCAAGCACTGATTGTGGAGTAGGTAGCGCAAAATGAAGCTTCACCACATTGTGGCTCACTTGTTGCTTCTTCACCAGCTTGAACTTCAACCACTTGTCTGGCTGCAGCACCGCTGCATCCAAAGGCCACTGCAACATCTTCTAGGTTACTGAGGCCTCTTTCTATGTTTTGACCTATCTTTCGTGAAGCTGACCACAGGTTCACTTCAATCATACTCCTTTTCAAGATAATTTGGACTCCATCATCAAGACGAGGCCCCATATCCATGACAAAAAAAAACCTAATCCACGTAACTACGTAGAAGCAGAAGCACATCTTCTTTCAACATGTGCTTCCCTATTATTTTTTCATTCTCAACATAAAATAGTACATGACATGATTAGGAAAGAAAAAAATGCAATGTGGCCGATGTAACCTAGATGCTATAAAACTTGTAGGCTTCCTCTTCTGTACATAATCACGAGTTGTATCTGCATGGAGCAAGCCTAATAAATAGATAACCCAATCGGAACAGCTAATTATGAAACTGATCCAAACCTGGAATGAAGGAGACTCATTTTCAATGAATCCAAAATTTCCTGTCAGTTTGTTCAAGTTTGCGCAGTTACGCACAAATCAGTTTCTAGGATTCCTGCGTACATAACTAACTACAAGCATGTCAATTCTTGCACTCTCTTGCTCATTTTTCAGCTTTAGGAAAGTTTCCTGGCTCAATTTTCCTCCAAAGACTTTTGTTTAGCTGCCGGACAGCTTGTACTTCCCTCAAGAAGACCGACCGCCTATCTCATATCGGCGGCGACATCCCGATCATCCAGATGATACTTGACAAATAAGTATAGATGAGTAGGAGGAGGAAGAAGAGGAAAATGAGGTTTCACATGTCATCATGGTCAGGCACATGAATGCAGAAAATTATGCTTACTTCTTGGCTTCCGATTGGAGTAACAGACGCAAACCGCTCCTACAACCACGGCCAGCAACGCCAACGCGAGCCCCAGTTGTGTCGCTCTATGATACAGCAGTTGCTCAACGAATCCCCTCATCTCTCCCTACTCCAGCACTATCCGAGCTCCCTCTCCCCTCTCCCTTCCGCCTCTTTTGTGTGTGTGTGTGTGTTTGCGTGTGTGTGTCCCTCTCTCTCATGCACAACAAAGTTCAGTTGAAATCTGAGTAACTTACGTAAGGAGTGTGGTTTGGAGCGTTACAGAAAAAGGGCGTTTTCTGTTCATGCAATACAAGAGTCGTAAGTCTGATCAGCAACAACTCCAAAGGCCCAAAAGGTATGGTATAACAACTACATTCTTTCATAGCCTCTCTGACTTTATTTGTATGACAAAAATCTTTTGATTAAGTTTTCTTTATATAATTTTTTAATTTTTTTTAATTACTATTTTTTTTATTAGTTTTTTTTGGGTATTAACACGTGGGAAAATTTATCCCTAAAATAATTGAAAGAAAAATGAAGTATATTATGTATAGGTTATATATAGTTATATAACCCAATTTCTCTACAATATATATTGGTATATAAGGATATCTATAGTACAATGGGATTTGGAATCTGGTCTTGTTTTTTTTTAATCCAACAACTAGTTGGGTCTTGTTCTTTTTCTTTTTCTTTTTTCATAATTTAACAACAATCAAGTCCAGGAGTTTGACATTTAAAATGTTGTTGGATCAATCAAAATGGAGTTTCATCCCTATAAACTCTCGCTTCCCAAAAGAGATGCCTTTGATTCTAAGCTCTCACCTCAAACCCCACAAGTAGTGAAGATTGTGAAGCATTCAATTAGACACATGTGAATGGCCCTCCTCAAACTTATGAACTTTCAACTTCAAGCACACAAAAATTACAATTAGACAAAGATGTTAAATAATCTTCTCAACTCAAAAAAATTCAAAATATTCAAGATTAATAACTAGACAGACATGTCAATGGGCTTCTCACATGTCAACCTTCAAAAATTCAAATTCAAAATGAACAATCATACACAAATGTGATTAGGCCATTGAAAATAAAAAAGTAGTTACCATTCACACAATTGTTAATGAAACTTCCCAAACTATGATCAATGCTTTTGAATTTCAAACACATAAAGATAACAAATAACTCCAAACTTCAGATACAAAACTTATTGAACTTTTTCAATCGTCAATCCTCAAGCTCTGAAGATTTTAAGCAATAGAAATTAAGCACACAACAATTAAAAAGAAAAGCAACAAGATGGTACTACATTTTCCCAACTATCATCAAACATTGGAAAAAGAAGCAACAAGCAATATTTGAGATCATTCATGAAAATATAGACACCAATAGGCCTTTTCACAAGTTAATCTTATATTAATTCCAAATCATAATTATATTAATTACACTCATCAATATGATATTGGTGAAATGCATCAAGCTCTCTTCATTTACAAGTTATTTCAAAGTGTCAACATTTGTCTTAGGGGTTTAGGGTTCACAATCCACAATGTCCACTAAGCCTTGCACTTGACGATCTTCATTCACATCAAAATTTGTAACATTCCACCAACAAAGGTATGAACAATTGTTTATTATAGTCAACCATGAAAACTAATGTTACATCACAACCTACAAAACTAGTGATTAACAACATGGGATTGAATCTAAGATCCAACATTAGGGTCAAAATGTTTTTTTCCCCCATCAAATCCATGCACAAAGAAGGTCAAAGGCAAAAAAAGCATTCCAAAATTTGGATTTTCATGTGCATCATAAATTCTTCCAATTCTTGGTCTAACTCATTCACCTCTAGATCTCCCAAGCTATCATGAACAACATAGTTTGCAAAATCATCACAAAATTCTTGACACATTGAGATGATAAAACTCAAGGTAACTCCACTTGAAGTCAATGTCTTTATCTCTAATTCAACACACAATTAATCACAATTGGTGAAACATTTTGACCATAATTTTGCAAATGGCCTAGGTTCATGGAGATGGCACACAATTATACGGTGACATAAATTGTTGAAAATAGTATAAGGCAACATGATCGATCGAAATGTCAATGCATCTTAAAATAGTAAATTTTGGCTTATAAACCTTCATATGTTAAAAGAAAAAAATCTCGCCTTATTTAGCCTCCTATTGAACAAACAATCATTTATGAACCTAGACAACAAGAAACATATGTTTGGGTAGTCTTTACATATGTATAATTCAACCCACAAAAATTTGCATTTTCATAAATGTAGTATTATATTAACACACTTTTGATGAAGCATGTTCAAATCATGATCCATCAAATGGATCAAACATGCCCAAACTATTGTAGGAAAATCAAATTCAAAACAACCACAAAAGTTTATAGATTGGACCCTTCATCCTTCCCATAAGCAATAATCTTTTGAATGAAATATATTAGGAGTTGGCATAATTTTGGTGCCATGGCTACACCACTCGTATCAAACAACCCAATGATGACATGTTTTGGTTCTCATTTAATCAAAAGAAAATTCACAACAATCACAAATCACTATGAGAAATCATGTCCATAGAGACTAAACTAGCATGCAACTAAATTATCACGAAAACTATTGTGCAAGTAGGGTATAACTACAATATGGAAATACAATGAATTAATAATTAAAATGTCATGTTAGAATATTTCATAGTTGTAATTTAGTTGAACATTAGTTGCAACTTGGACTTTATACGAGTGTATGCATGCAAAATATATACGGTGATAGTCAACCGTAGTTTGACCATGATCATAAGTTGCAGCAAAGTGGTTAATCTCAACTATGTTGCAATTGGTGTAACTTTAGTGTTGAGTGGGCAAGTACTTTGCAACTAGCATATGGCATTGATATGTATGATCATGCCACATGTACGGTTAAATAAAGGTCCATAACATCTAGAACTTGCAAGTTGTTTACAACTAATAATCAACTAAATTGGCTAGTTTTACAACTAAATGTGCCACTATGGTTTCTCTACATAACTATTACTTGTCCACTATTTTGGATTTAAAGTGTTCAACTCATTTAAAATTAGTTGTCAATTATGTGGCAACTCATACTATTAAAAGATTTACAAATTGTGCAATTCATTTAAAGTGTAAATGCAAGCCTTTAGTTGAATTGGAATAAAGTATTAAAATGTTTATGAATATGTACATATAGATATCATTGCTTATACACTTCAAACTTTTCTACACTAGATTATTAAATGTTTCATTGATACAAGCCGATTCTTTTATTGAATTAATTAATTAATTAAAATAATTCATTTTCATAATTATCTAAATAACTAAAATTAATTAATGTAGTAAATATTATAGTCCTATTTTTTGTGATTAATGTTCAATTGTTGTGCTGATAATATTTCACTACATTGGAATTCACAATATTATGTTGGTATACATACATATCAAACCATAGAATTTCATGAATTCATGAAAGGTGAAAATTTATTTTTGAATTGAAATTAAAACCAATGTGTATATTATATTAAACATTCAATAAGGGTGCACATATGAATATGTCTTTATATACCTCAATGTCTTCTATTCAAATTCATGTTTATTATTTAATATTTTAAAATGAAATATTGGTTACTATTTTTTAAATTAGTAATTAATATGTAATATACTTAATTACCGTGAACTAATTAAGTAAACTAAATAATAAACTATTCATATGAATTCATTAATCAAATTTGATTAATTAATATTTAATTCAGTCAGATATTAATTAATTATTTATTTAATAACTAATTATTTAGAGTCAATAATTAATTATATAAATTTAATTAATTCATTCAAATAATTTCAGATAACAAACTTTGTTAATGTAAGTGAATAATTATTGAATTTTATTTGAATTCAGATCATCAATTATCAACATAATTAATTATCTAATATTTATTTAAATAATTAATCATCTAATATTTATTCTGATAATTAATTATCTGAATTATATTAATTAATTCATACAATAAATTTAAATAATTAATTATCATATATTTAATTCAAAAAAAATTCCAAATAATTATGTCAAATGATTAATTATAAATTTCAAATTAATTTCAAAATTAAAATCAAACAAAAAACATTTGAGAACTTTTTTTATATAATTAAAATTCAATTACAACTAGGGTGCCCCTAAAAGATTTAACCCATATGTTTTGTCTTCAATATTTCATTTCACAAATTATATAAAGGAGGTGTTTCCTCTTGCATTCTCATATTAAAATACATGTGCCATGTTGGGATGAGCTCATAAAAGTTTAACCCTAAAAGCAAAACACATAACAAATTTAAAAACTTATGTGACTGCTCTTTAGTTCACCTACTTTTTTACCTACTTAAATAATAAACAAATAGTTAAGTAAATAAGTAGGTTGGAGTTATATCAACTAACCTACCTATGGCTATGTACTAACCTTCCTATATATATATATATA
>Ga0116227_10005110_pt1 | contig 28021 bp, 19 predicted proteins | sample S1TSphgellanicum_FD_89693 | JGI IMG/M metagenome (GOLD analysis project Ga0116227, IMG submission 89693) | Host-associated microbial communities from peat moss isolated from Minnesota, USA - S1T2_Fb - Sphagnum magellanicum MG | ecosystem: Host-associated > Plants > Peat moss > Unclassified...
TAGCTACTTTCGCCTTGAATTCTGCACTAAACTTCTTTCTGCTAACTTTTTTCATCTGTCAATAAATTTACGGTTTTTTTTACACCTTAAATCATCGACCTAATATTGGGGAGTATTATAAACAGACAATTTGAAGACTGGATGAATTGTATTATATTCGTTTCATATTTTAAGCGCTCTTATTGGGATATTTCAATTAACATTAATAGGGGAAGTTGATGCCGAACTACAAATTGCTTAGTGATCAGCAGTTATTGGATTTGTTAAAGGAAAATAACCAGTTGGCATTTACCGAGATTTACGATCGTTATGGAGAGGTGCTTCATCGGTATGCCTACAAATGGCTTCAGGATCGGGATGCCGTTAAAGATGTGATACAGGATATCTTCACCCTGATCTGGACAAAACGTGATCAGATCACCCTTAATGATAATCTATCGGGCTACCTTTATATCTCTGTCAGGAATTCAATACTTAGAAAAATAAGTCAGGAAGACAGAAACAAGAAATATGCAAACTCAGTACAGGAATATGCTGAAAAAGCCATAAGCGTCACAGACCATCTAATTAGGGAAAGACAGCTCAAAGCCATCATCGAACAAGAAATTTCAATGCTACCTGATAAAATGAGGGAGGTTTTTGAATTGAGCAGAAACGGTTACCTCACTCATGCGGAAATTTCTAAAAAATTGGGTATTTCCGAACAAACCGTTCGTTCTCATATAAAAAAAGCTTTAAAAATACTTAGAGGCAGGCTCGGAATCCTGCTATTCTTGTACATTCTGATGCATTAACTAAGGAATTATAAAGATTTCTCATCTTTTTTTGAAAAAACTTCATTTTCGAGTACCCCCTACCCTGCTCTCATGTCTCTTGTTAATATACCTTTAGCTATAAAGATATGATCAACGACCAAAAAACTGATTTGTTAGCGAAATATAACAATGGAAATGCTACTCCTGAAGAACAAGCAATTGTTGAAAGCTGGCAATTGGAATTTCCTCTGGGGGATCGGCATTTTTTAAGCGATAAGGAGATCAAAAAAGATCTGCTGGAAATAAGGGCCAATCTCCTTAAGATTTCAGGAAAACAAAAAACCTTTTTCATCCGCTATACTGCATGGGTTACAGCTGCGTCCATTGTAATTGCAGTTTCTATTGGAATACACTTTTACAATTCTTCCAGATCAGTTCCAAGATCTGTAGCCGAGTTGGCAAAAAATGACATCCAGCCAGGTACAAATATGGCAACACTTACACTGGCAAACGGAAAGCAGATTATCCTCAACAAGGACGCGAAAGGTGAGCTTGCTGAACAATCAGGCATGAGCATCATCAAAGATGAAGATGGGCAGGTCGTATATAAATATGATGATAAGGGATCTGAGCAAACCGCTGTAAGTCCAAAAGAACAAAATACCCTAAGTACAGCCAAAGGCCAGCAGTACCGTATTGAACTGCCAGACGGCACCAAGGTATGGCTCAATGCAGCTTCTTCACTAACCTATTCGCCAAGTTTCTCAGGGCAATCGGAAAGGAGCGTGAGGCTAAGCGGCGAAGCTTATTTCCAGGTTGCCAAAGACAGAGAGCATCCATTCATTGTCAAAACCGGGAAACAGGAGGTCCGGGTTTTAGGGACACATTTCAATATTAATAGTTACGCTGATGAGCCGGGTATCAAAACAACTCTTCTTGAGGGGTCAGTACGCATCAACCGAGAAACAGTTCTCAAACCTGGTCAGCAATCTCTATTTTCAAATGATGGTTCCCTGGAAATACAACCTGCAGATGTCAGCGCTTCCATAGCCTGGAAAAACGGAAAATTCATTTTCAGAAAAGCATCACTTGAAACAGTGATGCGACAGGTTTCCAGGTGGTATGATATTGATGTTGTTTACGAGTCATCGCCCACGAGTGATACTTTTAACGGAATAATTGACAGAAAGGCAAATCTTTCACGGATTCTTAAAATCCTTGAAAAAGGAGGTGTAAAATTTATGATCGATGGAAAGAAGCTAATTGTTAGCCCTTAATAGGACTCCTCAAATTTAATCAACGCAACTAATAATTATAAAGAAAGGAACATAGATATAGAAAGAAAAACTACTTAACACCCGCAAGATCATTGCCAAAAAAGGAACCGGATCCCGACTGCTATCAGGACCCGGCATAGCCTGGGCAATTTTGATAAAAAAAAATTCAACTAGTCTTTAAACCAAACCCAAACTTCACAAAAGTATGCAAATAAACTTATGTGATAAAATATCGCGTATTGCGAGGATTTTATCTTATAAAATACCACTAGCAATGAAATTAACCATTTTCATTTTATTTTGTGCCTTTCTCCAGGTATCTGCGAAAGTAAACGCACAGTTCATATCCTTGTCCGAAAAAAACACCTCCACTTTGGTTATCTTGGAAAAAATACAAGAGCAAAGTGGCTATGACATATTCTTTAAGAATAACCTGGTCAGAGATGTCAAAATCAGCATTAATTTAAATAGAGCATCCCTTCAAAATGCACTTAGGCTAGTGCTTGACAAACAAAATCTGGTTTTCACAATTGAGGACAATATCATCACCATTAAAGAAAATCCAAAGGCTGATAACGTCCAGAAACAACTGATTGAGAAAATAAAGATTTCTGTTGTAAATGATCAGGATAAGCCCCTGGCCGGCGCTACTATCCAAATACTAGGTAAAAAAATCGCCACAATGGCTAGCGGATATGATGGCACGACCACAACAACAGCCATTGAGGGTGATACAGCCATCCGCGTTAGCTACACCGGATTCATCACCAAAGTAATTAAAATTGAATCTGGAAAAATAAATTACAGGATCAAGCTTATCCCAATAGAGGGCACATTGAAAGATGTGGTGATTACTGGTATGTTTGACAAGCCAAAAGAGAGTTTCACGGGTGCGGTTACCGTGATAAGTAAAGAACAGATCAAAATGTTCGGAAACAGAAATCTATTAAGAACCATAGCCAATATAGATCCAGCATTCAACATTGAGGAAAGAAATACAATTGGTTCAAATCCGAACGCCCTTCCGGATATTTCGGTTCGGGGTAGTTCATCGATACCATCCGGACTAACGGATCTCAATAACGTACAGGCAACAAATATCAGGAATGCCTACAACTTACCTTTATTTATACTAGATGGTTTTGAGGTATCCCTGCAACGAATCATGGATATGAATCAGAATGACGTAGAATCCGTCGTCATCTTAAAAGATGCAAGTTCTACCGCTGCTTACGGTGCACGAGGTGCCAATGGTGTAATCGTAGTGACTTCCATTAAACCGGTTGCGGGGAAAATGCGGATCTCTTTCACAGCAGGCCTTAATCTGGAAATCCCGGATTTCTCCAGCTACAACCTGCTGGATGCAGCCGATAAGCTAAAAGCAGAGCAACTGGCTGACCTGTACACTACAAACTTCCCACCGAGTCAGGTTGCGTTGACTGCACTCTACAATACCAACCTGAACGCAGTCCAGAATGGAGTAAACACCAATTGGCTGAAAATACCTACCCAAACCGGAATAGGACAAAACCACCAACTGAGCCTTAGCGGCGGAGATAACGAGTTTAGGTATACTGTGAATGGTTCCTATAACCAAGTCACTGGAGCGCTGAAAGGATCAAAAAGGGATAATGCTAACGGGGGCATAACCATGATGTATCTGTTGAAAAAAATACGTTTTTCAAATAATCTTTCTGTCGGTTTCAATAACTCTTCAAACAGTACCTGGGGAAGCTTTGGAACTTACGTAGATATGAACCCATATTGGTCTCCTTATGACGAAAATGGCAACCCTATCAAGCAGTTTAACAGCTTTAATGGAGTTATGGTAACTAACCCGGCCTATAATGGGTCGCTTCCAGACTTTGATAAATCTAAATATACAGTCGTTCGGAATACAACTGCTTTTGACTGGGACATCATCAAGGGACTAAAATGGAGTAATTCCGTTGGTTTTAGCAGACAGACAGGATCTACTGATGTTTTTCAATCTCCTTCAAATACTGCTTTTATTTACAATACTGGCAATGCAAAAGGCTATTACGGCCAGTCGAGTAACTTTAGCCAGGAATATCAGATCAGATCTAATCTGACTTATGGAACCGTTATCGGCAAGAGTTCCATCTATGCAGGGCTAAACCTTCAATCTACTGAATCTAAGCAAAACACCCTCACGGTTACCGGCACGGGTTTTAGTAACGACAAACAGTCGAACATCTCACAGGCTATTAATAGTACCCGTCCAGCAACCACTGAGTTGACGACACGTACAGCTGGCGCCATTGCAACTATGAGTTACAATTACGATGGGCGCTATTTTGTGGATGGCACTTATAACGTTACCGGTGGCTCCTCTTTCGGATCTAACTCCAGATACGGTAACTTCTGGTCGGCAGGTCTGGGATGGACCGTTAGTAATGAACGCTTTATTAAAGACCACATTCCGCAAATCAGTATGCTCCGCTTACGCTATAATTATGGGGTGAGTGGCGGATTGAACTTTAGTCCGTACCAATCTCTTTCCACCTATCTATATGTACTTACAGAACGCTACAGGAACCTAACTGGAGCTAGTCTGAGGGCATTTGGAAATAAGGACCTGAAGTGGCAAAATACCTACCAGCAAAATGCCGGTATAGATCTGAATCTGTTTGACAACTGGCTTTCTATATCCGGAAATTATTATTTCAAGACCACAAATAATGCAATTACAACCGCGTATCTATCTCCAGCACATGGATTTGATAACTACATAGAGAATTTTGGAAAAATCAACAATTATGGTGCTGACATCAACGTACAGACATTTCTAATCAAAAAACCTGAAAAGAACTTTTACTGGTCGATAACGGCGTCTGCAGCTACTAATAGAAATGTATTGGTTAGACTGAGCGATGCAATGAAAGCAGCCAATAAAGCAGCAGAGACAGGTAACGTATATGGCGGGGTGTTGTATCAATTTGTAGAGGGAAAATCAATAGATGAATTATTTGTATTACAATCCCCAGGTGTTGATCCAGCCACAGGTCGCGTATTACTCGTTCAACCGGACGGAAGTGTATCCACAAACAGTACTGGAGCTTTACCTAAAATTTCCGTCGGTCAGGGAGTTCCAAAGGTAGACGGGAGGTTCAGCACAATGGTAAGGCTAGGACAATTTACTGCCAATATTGGTTTTGCAGCTCGTCTTGGTGGCAAAAAAGTAAATTACACACTTCTTAATAAAGTAGAAAATGCCGTACTAACCAGAAATGTGGACAGACGTGTGCTAGACTTTCGTTGGACAAAACCTGATGACATCAGTCAGTTCAAGTCACTAAAGGTATCGGATGTCACTTATGCAAATAACAGATTTGTATCTACGGAAACAACCTTCATGCTCAACAATATAAACCTAGCTTATTCGCTTCCGACAAAGTGGATAAAGCGACTGAATCTGGAGCAGGTGACGATTACCTCGTCTATGAGTAACATTGCCTATTGGAGCAATATTGAGCAAGAGCGGGGTACATCTTATCCCTACGCCTTGCAGCCTAGTTTCACCTTATCGGCAACTTTCTAATCCATACTTCAGCTAAATCGAAATATTATGAAGAAACTTCAATTACTATGCTTAATCTGTTTAATCATGATAAGCAGTTCCTGCAAAAAATTCCTGACCATAGAGCCAGGCACAGAAACAACCGCATCGCAGCTTTTTGCAAGTAAACAGGGCTACACCGATGCACTTGTAGGCATTTATATGAATATGAGAAAAAACTATTCTCCTGCAACTTTTCTAACCAGTGGGGGGACAGACTTTATGGCCCAATTGTGGTATGCTCCGGCAACAACCAGTTATAACCTAACCTACAAACTCAATCAGAACAATTATGCGACTACCGAAGTCGATGATACCACAAACCCTTTATTTTTGAACCAGTACAACATCATTCTCAATGCGAATACGCTATTGAATGCACTTTCCACACAGCATATACTGGAGGAAAGACTTGCGGGCTGCACAGAGGGCGAAGCCCTTGCCATCAGGGCTTTTGCACATTTTGACCTGATCAGACTATTCGGTCCGATGCCAGCGAACCCAGGCTCAAAAGCATATTTACCCTATGTTACCATTGTAGACAGAAATACACTTCCATATGATACTTATTCGAGTTACATGGCCAAATTAAGTGAGGATCTTAATAAAGCAGAACAACTCCTGATGAAATATGATCCAATCTATAAATATGGCCCTTCATCACTAAATACAGACTATGCTGCCTATACGGAGTACCCAGATTTGTTTTGGTACTATAGACAAAACAGGATGAACTACTATGCTGTTTTAGGTCTGCAAGCACGTGTGAAGCTTTGGATGGGTGATAAAGCAAATGCAGCAAAATACGCGAAAATGGTTATAGACGCTGTTGATCCAAATGGTGCAAAAAAATTTACTTTTGGAACAGAAAGAAATCTTTCTTCCAAAAACTATGTGTTCTTTACAGAACATCTTTTTGGACTAAATATTGAGAATTTCGACGATTCGAGGATCTCAAGCGGTTCTAATGCCCAACAGTTTATCCAGCAGCCTAAACTCCTTTCTGATGTCTATCAGGGAGAGCGATCAGATTTGCGTTATAAGCAACTCAACATAAAGAAAAGCCCTTTTATCCCAGACAGTATAGCAACAACAAAAAAATATGCGGATATGCTTCAATCTACATCAAGCGTTCCTAACTATAACGTGTTTTCGGTTCCATTAATCAGGCTCTCGGAGATGTACCTCATCATGATCGAGTGTTCCCCTATTGACCTAGCCAACACTTACTATGCTACTTATAGAGCAGCAAAAGGCGTACCAGCCCCTATACTAACGGCATCGACACTCCAACCAACGCTGATCCGGGAATATATCAAAGAGTTTTATGCAGAAGGCCAGGTGTTCTTTATGTATAAACGACTGGGAGTAACTAACATGCTCTGGAGCGACCACGTTACCGGTGAGGCGCAGTATGTGCTGCCTTTACCGAGTAAAGAAGTAAACATACTCAGATAACCGCAATAACTATACTTATACACATAAATAAACAACCATGACTACAAAAATGAAAGCAAAAATTCTATTTCTAATAACCACACTGCCTTTTGGTGCGATGGCACAGCAGGAATATACGATTATCGGAAAACTCAAGAATATCCAGTATCCTGCCAAAGCATATCTATTATATAGTACCCAAAACGGAATGCGTAAGGATTCCGCAGTTGTTGTCAATGATCAGTTTGTAATGAAAGGGAACTCACCGGAGTTAACCAAGGCATTTGTATTCCTGAGGCAAAAAGGTGCGGGGGAAAACAGTGCCCCATCGCCTGATCAAGTTGGAATATTTCTTGAGACCGGTACGATAACGATCAATTCTCCGGATTCCCTTGGACACGCAAGAATTGGTGGCACAAAAACAAATCTGGACCAACAGGAAATGACGGATATCATGACTCCACTAATGAACGAAAACATTCGAATCAGTGCGGCGTACGAAAAAGCCGAAGGAAATGAAGAGTTGAAGAAAAAAATCTGGCAGGAACACCTGGACCTAGAGGAAAAAGCAGAAAAAACAAAAATTGATTTCATCAAAAATCATAGTAATTCTATTGTTTCCCTTAACATGGTGCGCCTGACTTTCAATCCTGCTACAGATCCAGAAAAAGCACGTATTGCGATGGGTATGCTAAGCAAAGAGTTACAGCAATCGAAAAACGGCCAAAGGTACATGCAACTATTTAATCAGGCGCCTGTAAATATAGTTAAAGTAGGTTCTCAAGCGCCTGAATTTTCCATGAACAATACCGAAGGTAAACCGGTTTCCTTATCTTCATACAAGGGCAAATATGTATTGTTAGATTTCTGGGCCAGTTGGTGCATGCCTTGTCGTAAAGAGAATCCAAATGTAGTTAAGGCATACAATACCTTTAAGGACAAGAACTTTACCGTAGTGGGGATTTCGTTGGATGCTGAAAATGCAAAGGATAAATGGTTGGCAGCGATCAAAGCAGATGGATTGCCTTACGATCAATTGTCTGATCTGAAAAGTCAAAACACTGCAGCAGGCCTTTATCAGGTTAGCGAAATTCCAACAAATTTTCTAATCGACCCTTCTGGGAAAATTATCGCCAAGAACCTTCGTGGAGCTCAACTTAGCGAAAAACTGGCAGAAGTGCTCTTAAAGTCAAAATAAGAATTCTTTATACTGATAAAAGGGAATCTATAGGATTCCCTTTTTAATTCTATCCAGTCTGTCAATTTTGATACTGGATACAATCAAATTAAAAACAAACCATGACAAAGACATTAGCATCCCTTTTCTTCCTGCTCCCTTTATTTACTTTCGCCCAGCAAAATTATACCATAAAGGGTTCGTTTAAGGGGCCTGAAGAAGAAATGACCGCTGTAATTTACTATAAAATTGGCACCAGGGTTACGCTGGATACAGCAGAAGTCAACAATGGTCAGTTTACTTTAAAAGCCACAGCTCCTTATCCGATAAAAGCCACATTATTTGTTCGTTTAAGGAAGCATCCGTATGCTCTGGTGCATACAGCGCCACATAAAAATGATCAAATAGATGTATACCTCGAAAATGGGACGATTACTATTGACTCAAAGGATTCTTTGAAATATGCAAAAATCGGCGGTACAAAACTAAATGTTGATTTACGGGAGCTGAATACGATTTTAAAGCCCTACAGATCGGAGGAAGCTGCTTTGGACAGAGCATTATGGCGTGCCGACAATTATCCGGAGGAGAAACCGATTGTGAAAAAGGCCCTTGCCGATTTTGCTGCGAAGCTAAGTCCGATCAAGGAAAACTTTATCAATGACCACCTGAATTCTCTAGTTGCATTGGAGCTGCTTGCTGAGACCCTCGATCCGGCCGAAGATCTAAATAAAGCCATTTTGTTTTTTAATAAGTTTCCAAAAGGGCTTAAAGAAACACCGCAGGGAATTGTTTATTTCAACTTATTCAATACTGCTGTTGGAAAAATGGCACCAGACTTTACTGCAGGCGACGCGAAAGGACAGCCCGTAAAGCTAAGTGATTACAGAGGAAAATATGTGCTATTGGATTTCTGGGCAAGCTGGTGCATCCCCTGCAGAGCTGATCATCCGCATCTGATTAAAGTTTACGACACTTACAAGCAACGAAACTTTAGCATTCTTGCCATTTCGATGGATACCGGTGAATCGAGAAGGAGCATGTGGTTAGATGCAGTAGCCATGGACAAGATTACCTGGGACCAGGCTTCAAACCTTGATGGATTTAATGGGACTATTGGTAGGTTATATGGCATAAAGCTCGTTCCAACCAATTTTTTGATCGATCCAAATGGTAAAATTATCGCAAAGAATCTTCGTGGTGAGGAACTGGATAAAAAACTGGCGGAGATTTTCCCGAAATCAAAATAGACATCTTAACAGCAATCATTTTATATAATGTACAAAAATATCTTATCAAAAATAGGATGGAAACTATTCCTTTTTTTTCTTCTCCCCCTTTTTGCAACACAGGCTTTTGCCCAGCAGACAGCTATAGGTACACTAGAGAACCAAGTGCAAAAAGCCGTAGCCAGAGCAATGGCATCCAGTGTATACCTTACAGATTACGATCAGGTTTCAAAAGCCCCGGTGGGCAGTCGTTTCAGTGGTGTAACAGTAAGTGCCGATGGCACCATACTGACGGTGGGCCATACCACTGTTCCCGGGGGAAGCTACATGGTTACTTTTCCCGATGGCCGGGAGTGCACAGCTACCTGCCTTGGCCGCATCTCGGGAATAGACGCGGCCATGCTTAAGATTAATGAGCAAGGCGTATATCCTTTTGCAGAGATGGGCTGGTCTTCATCGCTGAAAGAGAACGAGCCTTGCATAGGCATTTCCTATCCGGCATCATTTGAATCAAATATTATGCTCGTTAGGTTTGGTTATATAGCAGAAAGATCAACAACCCAACGCGCAAACAGGATCAGGACGACCTTGTTAATGGAGCCTGGAGATTCCGGAGGTCCGGCTTTTGACCTTCTGGGAAGAGTTATCGGAATGCACAGCAGCATCGACAGCTCCCTTGTTAACAATTTTGAGGTACCCATAGATCTATACAGGAAATATTGGTATGCACTACATCAACAAGTGGACTATCAAACGCTGCCCATGGGCGAGGTAGTTTCTGAAGACACCCTCAGCACAAGCAAATCCAAATATAACGACCTGAGCTTGTTTGAAGAGTCTTTTTCAAAGATAGCCACCAGATTAAACCTATCGGTGCTTAAACTCAGTAGTATGCTTCACGGTAAAAATGAGACGGTCAATGCAACGCTTGTTTCACTGAAGGGGATCGCTTCCGATAAGGAAAGTGCAGGAAAGAGCTACCTTTTAAGTAAAAATTCTATGGTAGGTGAACACCCCTTCATCAATTTGAGTCTCGGAAAGCAGATCAATGCAAGAGTAGTTGCGAGAGATGAACTTAGAGACCTCATTCTATTGGAACTGCCAATCATTCTTAAGCATGCGATCGCTATAAATATCCCGCAGTCTGGCGTGCCTACCCTTAAGAATCTAGGCAAATTTCTTTTCTCCGCCCAGCCGTTATCAAAAGGCGTCTGGAGTGTGGCCGGCACAAATGTCTTTGATCTGCCCAGGCGTTTCAGAGCCGGTTATGCTGGCGCTTATCCCATCATGAAGGATGGCAAGCTCGTTATTGGCATGGTAACAGAAAACTCGGCAGCCAAAATAGCAAAACTCCATGTCGGAGATCAGGTGATGCGTATAAATGGCGTATCAGTTGATACTCAGGAAGCCTTCATGAAGGAGATGAAAAAGACCTTCCCTGGCGATGAGGTAAGAATAGTTCGCAATGTCTCTGGCATAATCGATACAGTGAAGATTAAAATGCTCAAATACCCGGTTTTCGCTGATCTTCATCCTGCAGAAAGGTTTTTTGGAGGCAAAAGCGTTTACCGGGATGGATATGATGGCATTTTTGTTCATGACGCCAAAATTATTCCCGCTGAATGTGGTGGGCCTGTATTCGATATCCAGGGAAATTTTTTAGGTATGAACATCGCCAGGTTCAGCAGAACCAGCAGTATTACCATTTCTACCACCGAACTGAAGAGTTTCATCACAAGATCATTAAAGGATAAAACAGTGTTGAAATCCTTATAATAAACGAAGAGATGAGCAGTTGCGGACCATCTCCCGGTCATATTTTGTAGCCGGAAATAGTTTCCGGCTACTTAACAAAATCTATATCACATATTATTTTTCTATTTTTATCAACCGCAGCATCGAAGAAACAGGAATTGTCGATTTCACAACCATCTGCAGATCCCGCTGCAAATTGGGAATAGCATACACCGAACGTGTCGTAGAGACAACCGCTACTAAATTCCCATCCTTATCCAGAATCGGGCCTCCGCTAGAGCCGACGGCATAATCCGCACTCATCTCCATTCGGTTGTAAAAAGGATCTTCAGGTTTACTGGTCACCGTGCGGTGAACATATCCCCTGGAATAAAAAAAGGGATAGCCATCCGGATGCGTCATGGCCTGAACTTCAGCGCCTTCAGGTAAATCTTGTCCGATAGGTATTGGAATCAATTTATCTCCTTTCGTGTCCAGTTTAAATAAAGCAAGATCAGCCGCTTTGTTATAACTCAGAATCGACTGAATTCCATAAATTTTGCCAGAACCCATCCCCACGAAAAGCAAACTATCACCTGGATTCAATTTGATTGACCGATCAATCAGCCCACTGAGCACGTGATAATTAGTTGCGCACACCCCATCTTCTGAGAGCACAATTGCAGTTGCAAACGTCACGACCTTCTCCGGCTGCTTACCCCCTGGTAAATAGAGACAGATAAACGGAACACTTTCTTTGCGGCGCTCCATCATTTTAAAAGTATCATCTACCTTCTTTCCAGCCTTCGCAAGTTTAACCGGAATGATCGTACCTTCTTTTATATCCAGTGCATTTTTTTTTAATACGGACATTGGATTGAAAGATGAGATCTTACTATCCTTCTTTAAGCCAGCCAGGAAAACATTTTCCTGTTGACCATAATGATGATAGACCACTTGCCCACCACTTTGAGCGCGACTTCCCTGTCCCCCCATCAACAAAACGATGATCATGCAGAAAGCCGCGCTTACGCCAAAATTCAAGTTCATTTAATTCGTCTTGGATGAGGAGTTAAAAATCGAGGACAGCTTCTTTTCCAATTCTTCACCACGAAGATTCTTAGCGATAATCTTACCAGTCGGATCAATTAAAAAATTGCTTGGAATGGCGCTGACACCATACATTAGACTCACCGGACTTCTTTCGGCCTTGGTATCACACAACTGCGTCCAGGGTAATCCATCCTTCTCTACAGCATTTATCCAGGGTGCCTTCTCGTCGTCCAGAGAAAATCCAACAATGGTGAAGTTTTCAGACTTAAATCTGTGATAGGCTCGGATGACGTTTGGATTTTCTTTACGGCAAGGAACACACCATGAGGCCCAAAAATCCAACAGGACATACTTCCCCCTGAAAGAGGATAACGAAACATTTTGGTTATTTAGGTCTGTTGAAGTAAAATCAGGAGCTTTACTTCCCATTTCTACCGACTGAGTTGCTTTCAGCCGCTGGCTATACGCCTTTCCAATTGAAGAATTTCTTACCGCAGGAGTCATTTTGGCAAACATTTCCCTGGCTTTAGTTTTATCCTGCGCAATGTTGACCGTATTTGTAAGCCATTCTAGTGCTGCCAGTGATCCAGGATGCTCAAAAAAGAACTTTTCCTGTGCTTTTTTGCGGTCAGCATCCCATTTACTGAATTCTGCGCTCATCCTGGTCAACATCGCAGTATCTCTTTGCTGATAAGCTTTGGTCTGTAAACGCCTCAACGAATCCTGACGTGGCACAAAAGCATTCAGCACGTCTGCAAATTTCTGCAAATCGATATTTAAAGGAGTGCCCCCCAATTTCAACTCTCTTAAAAAAGGCTCGGTTTCTACAGTAATATGCCCGGCCTCCAAATAAACGAAAGCACGAGGTTTAGTATAATTATACTTAAAACCTTTATTTGCAGGGGCAATGCAAAAAAAAGCTTTCTGCGGCTGTGCTGTTTTACCCTTCAGCTCAAATTTGTGGCCATCATAAGCTACAGAATCCACTCCATTACTATCAGATCCCTTCACATAATACAAGAACATTTTATGGCCGTTCAAGGGCTTGTTCATCTTCACCGTAAGTGTAAAACTACTCTGCTGCCCATGAACCACAAAAACACCCATACTTAAATAAACCAGCATCGCGGTTACAACTGTCTTTTTGGGATAACATTTAAAATTTAATAACATTGAAAACTGTTTATATTGTTCGATTATATTTAATTTTCTTGGGGCGTTACAATACCTTAGCTAAGGTCTTCTGCAAACTTTCTCCACGAAGATCCCTTGCAATGATCTTTCCCTGAGGATCAATCAGGACGTTAGCAGGTATCGCACTGATTCCATACATCCTGGCAACCTGGCTTCCCCATCCGGCAAGGTCCGATACTTGCGTCCAGGGCAAGCCATCCTGCTTAACCGCTTTTGACCAAGCAGCCTGAGCTTCATCGAGGGAGAAGGCCAGTATACTGAAGTTTTTATCTTTATAATTATTAAATGCTTTCAGTACATTAGGATTTTCTTTACGACAAGGAACGCACCATGATGCCCAGAAATCAAGCAACACATACTTTCCACGGAAACTGCTCAAAGCAACCAGCTTTCCCTCCAAATCCTTCGCTGTAAAATCCGGTGCCAGGCTTCCAATTTCGACAGAAACTGCTTCCTTAATCAGGCCAGCATAAGCCCTGCCCATAGGAGAATTCCTCAAGTCTTCGCTCAACTGCCCAAAAAGCCTGATTGCGCGTGACTTTTCCTGTTGTTCAAAACCAGCTGTCTTCAGCCATTCGAGTGAAACTAACGAAGCAGTATGACCCAATAAATACTGCTCTTCCACTTTTTGCCGCTCTTTCTTCAATGCAGCAAAAGCCAATTCCACCTCACCTTTCTCCGCCGCATCCGCATTTTTATTCGCGACAACATAACGTGCACTCAAAGCCGCTTCTTTCACTTTAAACGGCGCTAAAACATCAAGATAAGCCTGATAATCGTTATTTAACGGTGTGCCACTTATCACCGTTTTAGCACCATCAGTTAAAGTGACTGATATCTCTCCTTTTTCCAAATAAAATGATATGCCAGGTTTATTATTTCTACCGTGGCTGAAATTGGAATTCTCCTTTTCTACATATAGAATCGCTCGTTGTGGATAAGGTGTATTTCCCGTAAGGCTAAATTTACCATCGGCAAAACCCACCGAGTCTATGACCACATTTCCAGGTCCCTTCTTATAAAAAAGAAAGGATTTGTACCCCGGCATAGGTTTAACTGGCTTAACTGTCAGTACAAAGCTTGCCTGCTGGGACTTTGCAATAAAACTAGCGGCTGTCAGCGAGAGCATCACTGCAACTCTTTTTAATTTTATAGCCACATTCCTTTTGTTATTCATTTCTCTAGTTTGAAATTTAATAGTATTTTTTTGATAATATATTGGCGTTAATTTAAAAAGAACCGCATAATTACGATTGACGAATCGTTAGCTACCGGTAAAACCCCATATTGAGAACCTTTATAATGCTTCAGTTTCAATCCTATGGCATAATACTTAAACTTGGTTAAACTTGCCTTGTTTTTGAAACGAATAGTCAGGCTATCTTTGCTCAGCACCGATGTCGTAGGAATTGTCGTCAAGCTCTTTGTCAGCTCATAATTTGCGGATGGAAGAGGTATTGCACCAAGCCTTTTTGCCGTGCTCATAGAATCAATCTGCGCATTTGTCAATAAAGTCCCTTCGACCTGTACATCATGGACCGGAAACAGTGTATTGATGGATGTTCTGAATTTTAAAGAATCAGGATAAGCAAAAAGATATAACAGACTCATCGCCCCGCCCGGAAGTCGGTCTGGGTTAACATTGTTATAAACATTTACACCTTGCAGTTTTGTTCTGAGCTCACCGGTGGTAATCATAATCTTAAAATAATAAGTCGTATATTTCAATTTTGCGCCGTTCCTCGTTTCAATTCTTAAAGGAACCAGGTAAACGGTTTTATCCTTTAAACCTGCACCATTTACCAAGATAACAGACAAGGAGTCTGTAGCAATAGATGCACCCGCTGCAATTGAAAACCGTCCATTATGAGCCAGACCAAATGCACCTTCTGGGATAAGGGGGTTATTTTCCTGATGCAGCCGATTGTACTCGGATACCAACTCCGGAACAACAGTAGCAACCGCAGTATCAGCTGACTTTGCGCTGCTGATGAGTTTTACTGGCACACCTGGGTATTTATTAGTAAAAGCATAGTTATTACCATTTAGCAAGACCAGACTTCCACCAGCCACATAAGAAACCATCCCCTCCTCACCGTTTGACAATAGATCTGCATCAAGTTGTTTATCCTTGCTGCAGGAAGTTATCATCAGAATCAAGACACCTGCAGTCAACAAACTGCTTTTTATATTCGAGGTATTCATCATATTAAAAAGTTTACACCACATTTTATTCAATTAAATCAAATTAACAATCTATTTACTTGGCCACTCAACGCGGATTTTGCTCAATATTTGGATTAGCAGCCAGAACCATTGGAGAGAAAGGAACGAGGTAACCAGCTGCACCCGGACTTAGCGTTTTTAAAGTCACCGTCCCCGCTGAATTTTTTCTTAAGATGTCTTTGCTAAATCTGGCATCCTTGTTCAGTCGTTTCATATCGAACAACCGCAAACCACCACGAAAACAAAGTTCCCGACGGCGCTCACCAATAACGTAATAAAGAATATTCCCTGCAGTATAAGTACGGTTGCTGGCAGCAGTAGATGCCATTCTCTTCAGCCTAAGCTGTGTCAATAAATTACCAGCTTCCGCGAAACTACCGCTTCTGGCCAGACATTCCGCTTTGATCAGCATCATTTCCGATACGCTCACGCTATTATCAAATACGATCTGCTTTTGATTTGTTGTATTCACATTTAATATCTCTCCATAAAAACGGGTGGAATAGCGCCGGTCAGCAGTGCCCAAACTATCCAATAAGGACTTACTTATGGTAAATGTCGTACCGTATTTTGCATAGAAACCCACATCTGTAGAAATACGGCCAAGGAGAACTTCGGGATTACGCGCCAGATCCAGCACCTGACCAGGGGTATAAAAGCCGGCATTCAAATCGAATAAGGTGTTTACTAAACTGAGCGCAGAATCGGCATACAATTTCGCACCCTCATAGTCCTGCTTATACAACAAAGTCCGAGCCATCAAGCCATATCCACCAGCTTTCCCTGGATGAATTACATCTGCTCCCTTAGCCTTCAGATATGGATTATTGAGTGCCTTTAGAAGATCAGCAATTATGGCATTATAAATTTGAGCTACCGTGGCTCTACTCGGTAAATTATAAGCGTCCGGACGCAACACCATCGGTACGCCGAGATCAGAATCCGAAGTTGCTCCATCATAAGCAGGACCATACGCATTTACCAACTGAAGGTAGCACCAGGCCCGGTTGATTAGCGCCTGAGAGATTACGTTATTTCTGTTCTCCACGGTATTTGAAGAATCATCCGGCGCAGCATCAATGCGGCTCAGTATAATATTCATTTGCAGGATCCGGGAATAAGTATAATTATACATAAAATCTATCTGGCCTCCATCCCAGGTTCTGGCTTCCCAAAGATAGGTTCGTCTGTAAAAATTGTCTCCAATATTATACTGCGCATCAGTAAGCCTGATGTCATCGCTCATCAGGTCTAGTGGAAAAAACTGGCTTTTACTCAAAGAGTCGCTATTCAGCATCTCCTGAAAATCCTTAACAGTTGTTGGATTGATATTCTGCGTTGATGGCAGAATATCCAGAAATTTGTTGCAGCCAAACGTAACAGCAATGCCCGTCAGCAGCAAAATATGAAATAGTAATCTTCTTAAATTCATGGTCGTTTGTTTTAAAAGCTAACATTTATATTACAGGAATACTGTTTTGGCAAAGGCATCCCTACTCTGCCTGAAACATCCACTATTGATGGATCAAGGTGATATTTGTTCCTGGCCCACACAGCAACATTTTGTGCGGTCAAAGCAATACTAAATGAACTCAACCCAAATTTCTTCAGAAGTGAACTGGAAATGTTGTAGCCGAGCATAATTTCCTGAATACGTGCATTATCTGCAGACATCACGCTATTGGTACCGTTTTGAATTACGAAGGCTCTGTAATTCGTATTCAAAGCAGTGTTGCTCAGTTTGGCAACATCTGTAAACTGCTCATCACCTGGTTTTCGCCAGCGATCTTTGATCAGTACACTATTCTCATTATTATTCCCCAGATTAGGAATATAAGTACGCATCACATGGCCCAGGTTAAAGGTAAAAGTAACACGGGAAAAGAATTGCTTATAGCGTAGGTCGTGAATCAAGCCCCCGGTCCACGGCGCCCTTGTTACCCCGCTGTAAGAAATGGAGCCCAATACTGTTGCGCTGTCTAATACAGAAGTAATGTTGCCATTGGCATCATAAATCTGAGGGTCACCCTGACTGTTTAATCCTGCGGATTTCACGCTCCATAAATTCCCAATATCATAACCATTTCTAGGCTCAGTCGCATAGCTCGAAGAGCCATAAAACACCGGAGTAGGAACTTTTTTGGCAATATTTTTATTGTAAGCTCCGTTTAACGTTACGTCATATTGAAACCCTCCCGTTTTAACCACCTGGGTTTTTAAAAAAAGTTCCACACCACTATTGGTAATGCTGCTATATGTCGTCTAGAGCTCACTCCTGTAGATGGATCTGTCAAAGAGGGACTATAATTGTTCAGTCCGGAAGAGGTTTGATTGTAATAACGTACATCCAAGCTATAGGCATTGTCTTTAATGGCTAATTTTCCGTAAATCTCATAGTTTTTATTGTTGGGTGGAAGTAAAGTGAAACTGCTATTTGTAGCCTGACTAAATGAGCCGTTTGTTGCTGCATTTGTACTCATCATTAAACCTAAGCCCTGATAAGGACTTATACTTTCGATCCTGAAACCTATATCCAGCATATTGATCAAGTTAGAGCGGAAATATTTTTCATGCGCAATATCATAGCTACCAGAACTGTTAACCTGCGGCTCTCCCTCAGGAGATTTTGAGTAATTGATTTGGAAAAGCAATAAACCTTTTCTAAGTTGTGCAGTTAATCCAGCACTTATATACCTCGAGCTGGCTTCAGAATTTTTACTATTGCTCAATTCAACCGGATTAGTACTTAGCGAACTTAAATTCCCTTTTAACTTTTGTGTATTGTAGGCAACATTAGCTGAAATTAAACTGTCCAGAAAAGTAAAAGTTAATCGCTGATAAATATTTCTGGAAGTTTGTCCTTTTTGTTGTGTTGGCAACAATCCGTTCACATAAATGGCATAATTATTAAAACCAACTTGTTGATACCTAACGTTATTATAAGTTTCAGGTAAATCAGGCATTTCAACCCCCTCAACCCCGGTAGACACCAGTACATTTTGTAGAATCTTACCAACTTTTTTAAGAATAAGGCCAGTTACATCACCACGGTAGTTCGAAGATGAGGAGTATTTTTTATTGGATTGTCCATATAAAGGATTAAAAACGCTATTGTAACTTCCAGAAACGCTCAACCGGTCAGAATACTTGTAATTCACAAATGAATTTGCATTGAGATTTCTGCTGACTATCGTGTCTCCAGCGATCGGTACAGTTAAAACGAAAGGATATACAGGCGAATAAGAAGGGTTAGGAAGCAGACTATTATAGTTAGAAATACCTGAATTTGTATTAGGTGTAGGCAGAAAAACCGGACTACCCATTTTCGTAGTATTATTGTACCCGTATATGGTAGAGCTATTGGGCTTACCGTCTCTCAAACTTGCGCCCCCTGCCCCGGCAGAGAGAGTCAATTGGTGTTGACCAATCCTCTTCCTATAAGACAAATTCGAACGTACATTAAATTCATCAGCATCACGATTAGAAAACTGTAGAATATCGCCTGAAGGCGCATAAAAATTAATGCCTGTGGTGCTATACTGACCATAATTATTAACCAGTTGCCGAGCATAGCTTGATTCTTGTCCATAAACATTGTTGGACTTTGTACTACTTCCATTATAATAAACAACAGAAGACCAGCTTAACCCAGGCAGAAGATCCCATCGTAAGTTCATGTTGGTGCGTTTACGAACCTGGCGACTTAAGTTTTTATTCACTAAAGCATCTTCCAGGAGATTAACTCCATGATTTTTGTAGCCTTTGGATTGGATGAGGGCATTTGCAGTTGGTGAGAAACTGCTGTAATCATAAACATAATTACCCTGAGCATCCACTAGCATCTGATAAGGCTCTGTTAAACTTGATGTGGGAGAAAAACTATAACCAGTCCTGGATCTATCATTGGTGTAATTCACCAGCCAATTGATCTTCAACTTATTTTTAAGTAAATGGATCTCATTGTTTAGGTTTAGTGCCACTGTTCTTTGATAACCCTTAAGCTGATTCGGCACTTCGTAGGCATAAGTACCAACAAGGTTAAACTTATAAATATCGGAACCACCATTTAGGCCCACTGTGTGGCTCTGACTAAATCGATCTTGCTGAAGCATACCGATCTGGCTTTCATTATCCAGGCCTTTAAGTGAATCCAGCGTTCTTGTATAATCTGCAGGAGAAATCAGGTTAGTTCTACGCTGCGCAAAAAGGCGCGCTGCTGGCGATAATAATAAAGTTGAATTGTTGTAATCCTTTGCATATACCGAATCTACGTCCTTAACATAATCTAGGTAATCTGACGTAGAGGCGAGTCGCATTTTTTCCCTATTAAATTTGGGTGCTGGCTGGAAATAGAAATTTGCGGTATAATTCACGCGTACCTGTCCTTTTTTTGCCGCTTTAGTTTTAATTAAAATTAAACCACTATTCGCCTTAGGCCCCCATTTGATCAATTCACGTGGATCTTTAATCACTTCAATTGACTCTACATTGACCATTGGGTAATCTGCAGGAAATCCATCCTGAGGAAAGCCATCGATCACCACCAACATACCAGCAGCACTCGCAGAGTAATTGTTTGCACCCCTGATCTGAGGAACCAGCGTACTACTCGTTTTAGTGATTGTATTAATTCGGTAGTTATTCCTAATGTTCTCCGGGACAAATTTACCACTCAACAACTGATCAATAATACGCTGTCCCTGCTCTCTCCCCACCTGACTATAAAACTCATCAACAGACATTTTAACAAATTTCTGAAACAGCACATTTCCAGGCAGATACTGGATAAACATTTCTACACTGGTAACTTCCTTCGTGTTGATTGAAGCCACCTGCAAGGTCAATCCAGGAACTGTACCCTGCAAAACCTGGGAAAGGTTCATATATCCGCGGTTCTCCATATTAATGAACCTACTGGGATTTTTTTTCTGAATATTCAGACTAACAGTCACATCGTTCAGCTCAATAGATTGTACTTGCAACTGAACATTGACCGCGCCTGTAGTGTCTACGTAATCCACCAGCTGTTCGTTGAAGCCCTTACCTGAGAAAGACAGACTTCCACGATCGGGAACCAGGATGGAGTATTCCCCTTTGCTGTCTGAAGTAGTCTTGATCTGGGAAGTCAACTCATGGATCAGGATTTGCGGTAAAGGTAGGTTATTCTCGTCTGTGACCCTTCCCTTTACCAACTTCTGCGATCTGGGTGACTTTTCACTGGTGACCTCCGGTAGTTTTTTACGTTGTAAAACAATGTTTTTATCTACCACTTTATACATAAGGGACTGATCTTTGAAAACCGCTTTGAGCGCCTGATCCAAAGAAGCATCTTTCAGTGTAACCGTTATAGGTGTCGCTGACTCAACTAAATCTGCATCGAAGATGAATGCATAGCCGGTCTGGCTTCGGATCTTTTTTAAAACTTCTTCTAACTGTGTATTCCGCTCACGTAAGGTCACCTGGCTAAGGCCCTTGGTACCCCAACAGAGCAGACAAAAAAATAAAATGACTTTTGTCAACTTCATGACTAATAAGATTTCTATGAAACACTGTGTGCAAAAAGGCACAGCAATAGTAAAAGAATAAAATTCCTTACATTTACAGTGTTTGGGTTAAAAATTGAATTGAATCTTCAATGTTTTTCTTGGTAGAAAAATAAAATGCCCCATACATCCTTTCCGCGGCTGTGCGACAACACATCCGCGGTTTATGATGAGGCTTAGCCTCAGGCTCAATCGCTTCGTACAGTTCTTTGCATGGTTGGTTGGTTTAGGTTTAAAATTGATTGGTTATATAAAATTTTAGTAATCTCATTATTGCAGCACAATGATTTTTCTACCCTCGATTCTAAAATCAATGTCCAGGTATGAGATAATCTGAAGTGCTTTGGTAACATTTAAATTTCGGTAAATGTCACCTGTGAAACGCCTTTGAGTAGGCTTCCCACGATATTCAACATCCACATCATACCACCTGGATAACGCACGCATTACTGTCGGCAAATCCGCTTTATTAAAATGAAAAAATCCATCCTTCCAAGCGGTGGCTTCCTCTATATCAGGGTCCAACACAAGCGTCAAATGCTGTGCAGCATTCGCCTGTTGCCCCGGCCTCAAAGTAAGTGTCTCCCCATTATTATTGCTCAACAGAACCTTACCTTCCAGCAAAGTCGTTTGTACATAAGGCTCATCAGCATAAGAGTTAACATTGAAATGCGTTCCCAACACTTCTACAGTCTGGCCTTTTGAGACTACCTTAAAAGGTTTCCTCCGATCAGGTGCCACTTCAAAATAAGCTTCCCCTACCACAGACACCCGTCGTTCCTTTTCTGTAAAAACTACAGGAAAAGTAATAGAAGACAATGCATTAAGATGGACGAGGGTTCCATCACCCAAAACAAGTTTATAGGTACCTCCGCGAGGGATGGTTAATGTATTGTAAACCGGAGTAGCACTTGCCTCCCTCTGACCATGCTCGTAAGCAAGTTCGCCGTTGATACGCTTGCTGATCTGAACGCCAGCCTGCACCGCAACATCAACCATCTCTCCATCACCCAAGACAATACTTTTACCATCCGCCAAAGTCAGTATCGCTTTATTACCTCCAGGAGGTATATCCTTAAACTGAACCTTAGCTAAATGGTTCGGAACTAGGCTTCGCTGAAATAAAAAATAAACACCAAAAGACAAGCATAGCACAAGGCTGGCAACAGCTGTGATCCGAGGCCATAACCTGACAGGCTTGGCACTAACTTCCACAACAGGTATCACTTTTGATAAAGCTGACCAGATCTTTTGATTTGCTTCCATTAGCCTATTCTCATCAGGATTGTGGTTGCTTTGCTTCAGATCCGTTATAAACCACTGCTCAACCAAAATACGTTCCTGCGGAGTAGCTTTTTTCGACAAGTACTTGCTAAGTAGCTTTTTGGCATCAAGTTTATTATTCATTCGATTTTTCACTTACACATTCAAGTATATGTAAGTTCAGCGAACAAAAAGTCCCGATCTATTTGAAAAAAAAGTATAAATAAATAAAATTAACTAATCCAAGCCTTTCGCGAAGTAATTTCAGCGCCAGACTCAACTGATTTTTAACTGTTTTTTCAGATATCCCCAAACGCTCTGCAATTTCCAGATTTTTGAGATTTAAACGGCGGCTCAAAAGAAAAATCTCGCGCATTTTAGAAGGCAAATTGTCAATTTCTGCTTCAATAATCCGATTAAGCTCTTTTTCTTCGATATAATTATCTACAGAAAACTCTCCCTTATCCAGAAATAACTGAAAAGATCTGGCATAATCTGACCTTACCACCTGCTTATCCACCAAATTTAAAAAGCGATAACGGATTGATGTGTACAAAAAGGACGAAACAGAACGGTTGAACTGAATTGTATCCCGCTTCTCCCATAAATAAACAAAAAGTTCCTGTACAAGATCCTCAGCGATATCAAAATCCCGGGCAATTTTTGACGCGTAAATATACAGCAAGCCCTGGTACCGATTGTAAAGTGCGGCAAACGCCAAAGGATCACCCCTCTTTAAAAGAAGCACCAATTCATCATCAGCTATTTTATTGTAATCAGACATGATACTTACAGCCCCACTAAAATATATCCCCTAATACATATACCGTTACCGAAATTGATTGCATGTAACAAATATATTAGAATTATTTATTAACCAAGCTAATTTAGTCGAGATCAGTATAATATAACAAGATGTCTACATTTATCAACCACATATTTCATCAACCACATATTTCGTATGCTCATCCAAAGCAGCCGAAATATGTGATTTTACAGACATCTAATACCTCACCTTGGCCTGGACCTACATTTCTCTCACAGCGGACAGCCTAAGGAAACAATTACAAAAGCCATGAAGCAAAATTACTTTTGATCAATTAAACTTCGAGCAAACACACGCCCCAGTCATTTAGTTTCCATAATGCTGCTACCAGCTTCTTACCAGATGAAGTGGGATGGTACTCCACTTCAAGTGGTTCTTCCTTAACAACTGTTTTGAAGATAATTCCACTCTCTTGAAGTTCCTTTAACTGCATTGTCAGCACCCTCCTGTTTATATCGGCAATATGTAAAAAGAAATCAGCAGGCCTTTTCAGCCCCTAACTGTTTTTTGGGTATTAAGTCGTACCTCTCAGACAGTTCGGATCATTCCCGCATTTTCGCATTTAACCTAAACTGGAACACCGACAGTGAGAAGATTATGATCAATGCGAAAAGAACCGACAAGGGGCTGGTAACCGAGCTGTTATCCGCCGCCTTTAACGACAATTTAAGTGTAAATTATATCATCCGACAGGAGGATAAACGCAAAGAGCGCATCCTGGCGCTGATGGACTATTCCTTTTGAAGTGTGTCACCGATTTGGTGAGGTATGGCTATCGGAAGACCGAAAAGCCTGCGCCCTGGTACTATTCCCCCATCAAAAAAGAGCCACTTTTGCTTTTATTTTGTGCTTTTACTTCTCAACAACAATTGTATTATAGTACATGAATTGTAAATTTATATTATCTCCACTTGATGAGGTCCATCCCGAAGATCTTTGCCTACCTCACATTAGCACTACAAATCTGCATCCTTTTATCTCCTGAAGTGTTATACTTTTATATGTAGAACTTACATTTTTCACACCTTTGCTATGTTACAGTCCCTCCACTTCCCTGACCAATTGGACTGTTTTATTTGAAGATTGTAACGGTTTTAGTTTAATTCGTATTCTTCATTTTAGGTGTTCAGCTTGGTTGTCAGCTTCAACGGCAAGCTGGATTACATAATCAGCTATGAAGGCGTCGACATTAGAAAGCGCATAATCGCGATAGATGGGCAACCTACCTAGTGTCAAAGCATCTTCATTCCTGCGTTGTCTTGTTTGCGTTTTGAAAGCCAAAACGAAAAACAAATTCCTATTTCCGATCCTGAAAATCCAGTATCGATATGTGATCATATAAGAAAGAAAAGAATGGAACCAAAGCTACTTCAAAAAGACGTGGCATGGATTTGTGGAGTTACTGAAGACTGAGGTTTGCATACTGCCGCATACTTTAAGAAAAAATAGGTTCTTAAGTTTAGCTTAACATTCTATTCATTTTTACCCTCAAGAGCTTGTTTGTTTCACCTTATTTTTACTAGTTTAGTACACTAAAACGGTAAGCAATTCCGCATTTAAAAACAACCTAATAAGGTTATAGAATATTATTAACATGAAAAAAACACTAATTATTTCGATGCTGATGCTTGTCACACAGTTAAGTTTCGCTCAGTATTTTAAACTAACGCCCAAGGGTTTTGTATCCAATGACAATAGCGAATTTACCGTGGTGGATGTACCCAATGTAAAAAAAATGGATTTGTACAAGAATGTGCTCAATGCCATTAATACTATATACAGAAATCCACAAAAAGGGCTTAGTGTCGTTGAAGGTGAAAGCATCAGTATAACGGCGTATGAAGAAGAAGTTCTACCTATAAAGCTTTCTAATGGGCTTGGAAAAACAATTCGTAAATATGATTTATCGTATAAACTAACCTTTCTTTTTAAAGATGGCAAGATTCGGATCAACAGTCCTGATTTTGAAGCTAAAAGATATGTTGAAGGTACTTACAGAGGTGCAAGTGGTTGGACTGGGGATGAATGGGTTACGCTTAAACTGATAAAAGTCGGAAAATCTAAATTATATCTTTTTGAAGATGATGGAAAAGTGAGATTTGAAGATGCCTATAATGGTTTAAATAATCATTATAATTCGCTTTTAAAGCAAATTATTGAAAAATCTCAAAAGATAAATAATTGGTAATGAAGGTTTGTAACATGAGATCTCTTCCTGACCATCTACAAATTTTCTATGCGCTACCTATTCCATTAGCTAAAATTAGGATTTGTTTATTATGACTTCTTTCAAGCTCGGATTTTGGTTTTTCATAAATATAGAGTTTCAAAAATTCCCTCCTGGTAAACTTTCCAGTATCCGGATGTCTTAGCGCAGGATAAAAATCAATATACAATGATAATCTCCGTTTAAACATTAAACATCTTATCTATTTCACTTTTTGGAACATACACATGAGCACATTTTTGAAACTTGTAAATATTGTGATTTAGGATCAAAGAATACAACGCTTTTGAAGACATACCAGTAACCTTTTCCGCTTCTCCAATGCCGTAAAAATCCTTTGTCTTAGGCGGCTTTGGTTTCTTTAGGGTAATCAACGGTACTATTGGTTCCTGTTGAAAAAGATGGTTTGACCTGATCTAAACAGAACATCAATAAACAAAAAAGGTCCTGTAGTAAATCTTTTTTGTTTATTGATGTTTGATCAATTATCTCGATTTACCTAAAATTTCAACAAGTTTTGACTGCAACTCTTCGCCTCTAACATTTTTAACAATGATTTTTCCAGAAGGATCAATTAGGAAGTTTGCAGGAATCCCACGCACACCATACATTTTAGAAGCTGCATTCTCCCAGCCTTTCAAATCTGAAAGTTGTGTCCAGGTTAAACCATCTTTTTCAATCGCATTTAACCAGTCTCGTTTTTTACCAGGGTTATCCAATGAAACATCAAGAACAGTAAAGTTTTTGTCTTTGAAAGCATTGTAAGCTTTAACTACGTTAGGGTTTTCACTAGGGAATGGTCCACACCATGAAGCCCAAAAGTCCAGCAACACATATTTTCCACGGAAATCAGATAATTTAACCGGTTTGTCATTCACATCATTCTGAGTGAAATCCATCGCTATTTTACCAATATCTGTGTTCTTAGCACTGCTAATTTGCTGAGCAATGCTTTTACCAAGGTCTGTCGCTTTTACCGCAGCAGAAAACTTGTTGAATTCAGCTTCAGTTCCATTCAAATCTTTGTCAATATCCATGGTTCCCTGATAAGCAACCAGGCCAACATACGAGTTCAGGTTAGCTTTATAAAACTGTTTGCTCAACACGTCCATTTCTGCGTTATTGGCATCATCACGGCTGTCAACAGTTTTCATGTAAGCTTCATCGTTATGTTCAGTTTTACTGCGATATTCAGCCATCAAAGCTGCGCTTTTTGCACATACAGCTTTGGTAAGCAATTTATATTTAGCATTATCCTCATTAATTTTCGAGCCGGTGATTACCGCGCGGGTTAATGAATCTGTAATGGAGTAAACCTGAAGTACAGCAGGCTCAAGATAAAGCATAATGGCATCATTAGACGTACCTGGTTTTGTAGGTTCGGCATGTTTAATTCTGAGTAAACCCTGCTCAATTATTTACCTCTGAAATATAAAAAAAAGGGCCTGTACTATACAAGCCCTTTATCCCAAAACAATTGATGTTGATTATTTTTCTGCGTTCTTTTTTTCCGTTACCTCTGTACGGATTTCCTGAGCAAGCGTCTTCAGATCTTGCATGCCTTTTCTAACCCGGGTGCCGGCTGCAGCATTTCCTCCGTTATAAAACTTCTCTACGTCTGCTTCTATTGCAGCAATAACCTCTTTAACCTTTTCGAATTTTTCCATTCTTTTGAATAATAAACTGATAAATAACACAAAGACTTATAAACTATAAGTCCACACAAACCTATAAAAATTTCTCAGATTGTTAAAATACAATGAACTGATAAAGCAAGACCATTCCACTGTCACTTTTTCATCTCGACTCTCAACTTCAGCGGAACATTTAAAGCTTTAATCAAAGCCTGGAATTGAATTCTGTGCATTTTAAAATTTACAGCAGCTTAGTCTTGCCCTGATACGCAAATTCCACAAAATTAGTGTCGTCAACATAATCGCAAACCAACATATTACCATCTTCCAATTTAAATTTAACGTATCATAATAGCTATAGCATTCTCAAATGGAAAAATAGACATTTCATCCAATTTTTTCACAAACACAGCTATCCACATTACCAGAGATATTCACACTTCAAATCCACTAAAAAAAGTCAACTTACAGTAAGTAAAACCAACCCCGATCATGTATGACCAAACATTCGCCTTCTACTAATTATTTATAACCATATTTCTGGTCCACATTTGCCTCCTCAGAATTAATTCCTTCGGACATCCATCTTGGCACTGGCGCATTCTTTAGGTAATGATCAAAGAACTGTTGCATCCTTAAAGTCCAGTCTTGTTGGGCAGCAAGCGCGTCAAGCGTATGTCCCTCCCCTTTATAATTCAACAACCAGGCTGGCTTCTGTAACCGACGCATGGCCAGGAAAAGATCCAGTCCCTGCGAAAAAGAAACCGCCCCGTCCTTATCATTATGAAGAATCAACAACGGACTTTTTATTTGATCTGCCTTAAATATAGGTGAGTTATTGATGTAACCTGAAGTATCCTCCCATA
>Ga0116227_10005112_pt1 | contig 28016 bp, 10 predicted proteins | sample S1TSphgellanicum_FD_89693 | JGI IMG/M metagenome (GOLD analysis project Ga0116227, IMG submission 89693) | Host-associated microbial communities from peat moss isolated from Minnesota, USA - S1T2_Fb - Sphagnum magellanicum MG | ecosystem: Host-associated > Plants > Peat moss > Unclassified...
AGGTTTTAAGAAAAAACGCCATATTTTTATACATAATTCAATTAGTTTAACCAAAAATGTAGTTTGTAATTGTAATTTTGTAATATGTACAGTCAAATACACACACCTGTGCATTAGGCACGGGGTTCAAACTAGTATATAGTAAAGGATGTCGGGATGAAATGAAGCTTCCCCTAAATCCGTCCATCATCCATCCCGTCATCCGTCCAGTCCATTCGTCCCGTCATGGTCTGTTTACTTTGACGGGGCAGAGAAAACAATGGAGTACAAACTCGGCAGATGCTCAAACCAGATTTAGACAGTGAGTCCGTGTAGCTCGCCTAGATTTAGGCAAGATTGTAGAAAAAACTCTATTGTCCACTTAGGACAGTGGCCATTTAATGTAAATTAAAGCTAGGGATCCTTGCCATTGCACCTACCTAAGGAATTTGAAAAAACAATCCCTATTATACATGGTTTGCTTTCTTTCAATTTTTGTGATTAGTTATCTCACAAAGAGGATTTAGCCAAATTAGGCTATAGGCCATATTAATGACAGTGAAGAAAACATTTAAAAATATTTATGCTTTAGATGTATTTGGCGAATTTAAATTATTTTTTCTAAATTTGACGATTAAGGCCATTCCTTTTCACAAAAAATGTTAGAATATGTAGAAAAAATAAATTTCAGGTTGAAACAATGAAAATAAATTCCCCCAAAAAGAATCTAGCAATGTGGTATATAGAGAGGTTTTGGAAATGTAGTTTGTAGTTGTAATTTTGTAATATGTACCATCAAATACCCACGCACCTGTGCATTAGGCACAGGGTTCACACTAGTATAAAACTATAAACGGTTGAATTTTCATATGTAAAACCACATACATGCGCTCCTATTTTGGGCAGTGCTCCATGTTTCAAAAAAATTGATGATGGGCAAATAAAAGTGGCTCCTTCCAACCCAAAAAAAACTTTGGGTGCACACCCAACTAATTAATTAGACCTAACAACTAGATAACCTAATTTTTTGATATAAAAATTGTGTCAATGGGTATGGTTGAAAGTATGACCATGCGAATTGCTTTCTAACAGGTATGGACATGATTCCTGGTGTGAAAGAAAAGGCAACTACGTGTCAATGGGTATATAATTGAAAGTTCGAGCTTCATGAATTGCTTTGTAAGGAACACCTAGTATTATATAATTCAGATACCTTCAGTTAATAATTAAGGGATCCGTTTGAACTCGAAACATAATTAGCGATCAAGCCCACTTATGACCATAAGCATCCCCGGTATCTCCAAGACCTTATCGTTCCGCAAATATAACTCAGTTTCAAGCAAGAAAAAACAAAGTTCGAACCTTCAGTGTAACTTGTGTCAAGACGTGGGACCTGCAGCCGGCACCAAAAAATTGAACAATCTAAAATATTCATGGTAGGCAAGAGATTTGTTAAACTGCATCAGAAGAAGTTAGAGAGGGATCAGATTTAACCATGCGATGTCTGATCAGTGTATGCTTTGAATTCTGAGATATGGGAAAAAATAACGGAGCAAGGAAAGTTATCTTCCGTATCTCGCATTAGAGACACACCCTCTGGTTTCGAAACTATCCTACAATTACAGCTGCAGGCTCAGGTGCAACCAGTTGCCCGGCGTCCGTCTGACCACGGCATGTGAGAGAAACAACAGCCACACACCAAATGGCTGGCAGTGAGCACTTGTCGCACTAGCTGGAAGTTCAGCAGGGCCGGCGATCTTCACACGCAACTACCAATACCATTTATGGCAGATAGTGATTGACAAAAAAAAAGTCTGGGCCCCTTTTGTTCATGCACAAAGCTTCGTGCATGCCAGGAGCTGAGGGGCTCCCGCCCTCCCACATTGTCAGTGAGTGGCATGGAGCAGGCAACACTTACCTTGTCCTTTAGCGCAAATTGAATCCTGACAAAAGTCGATAATAGATGCGTAATTTCCATGGACGATGTGTGTTGCACTCCTGAATTTAGCAGCTAGCTGCTAGCAATTTAATCCATCAAAGTCTGTGACAGAATGGATTTATATACCAAGGATGGAATAATAACAACCGGATCTAATAATTCTCAGAGTTAGCTCAGCAAATAACTTCGAATATGGCAACATCCTGTATAAACTCTGGACGAGATGCAGGGTCGGAAATCTAAAAGAGCTGGTCACAGGCACCCTATCAGAGACAAAAGCAAAAATGAAAATCTAGCAAACTCCAAACTGGGTAACTAGCAATTTTTAGCGCGGGCAAGGGGGTGGGAGAGAAGATGCCACGTGAAAAGTTCTGGCAAGCACGCTTCTGGTATCAAAAGTAGCTGCAGCTGTCTCCTAATCAGTTCTACTAACTGACAAAATTACCAGAATTCACAGGGCACAGTAATGAGAAAGAAGAATAAGAAGAAATAGCTGCTGCGACGCTCCTAAGGCACCTGAGCCACTGAGCAGGAGCGCTCCAATGTTCCTTAAAACTCTCCAGTTGCAATGAATCCCACCCATGTGTATGCTGCCATCCATTTCGTGACTGGTGCACAACTAACGTTATCCTAATTTCTTCCAAGGCCTAGAACAGATGTCTTCCAATGTGTTTTACCAGATTATTATTGTATGTGCCATCTTCCAACATATATTCAACATCAGATAGCTCGAATTTTGGGCTATAATAGTTTCTTATAACTTGTTAAACATGAGAAAGATGGAGATTCGCCTTTTGACACATGGAGAATGACTCAACTTCTTTTGCATAGCAATGTAGTCTTTTAGCACATGTCACATGTTACCATGAGGAATCATTTTTCAAGTAGGATTTTATGTGTCTACACCTAGTCCTTGGCTCAATTTATAAGGAATGCACTCACTTGCAAGTAGTTAAAAAAACATGATTATAATAATTTAGTTTTTGAAGTTCATGCAAACAAGATTAAGAAATAACTTATCAAAAAATATATATTATTCTCATAAAATCATCTACTTGTTAATCCTTTTATTTAGGGACCCTAATATTTTGTTGCTTACATTATTTTTTGTGTATATTTTGTCATGCTTTCACCCAACAAGGAAAGTGTTTTTTAACTCAAGAGGAGTGGAGTGAACATGGGTAAGCATTTTTCCTTTAGATAGTTTTATTGGGTTTTGGTGCCCAACTAATGATGTTGGGGGCCACACAACATTTGGGGGTCTTGGCATGAGAAATGAGGACTTGAGCCATGTTCATATTAAATTTAAACATTAATGGGTGCATCAAACAAGGCCCATGGGCTCACTAAGATCACTAGGATGAAAAGGCCATTTTTTAACCAACTAGTTTTCAACTACATCTCAAGTTCAACTTGCCCTTGACTACATAATTATATTTATTTCAACAAATTCCATGTGGCTTGCTTCACACCTCAATTTAGTCAACTTTTTTATTAGGTTGGTAAGTGTATGACATTGACCATCATTGCCAATTGACCATTTATTTTTATTTCTAATTAATAAATTCATAGTCGAGCTATAGTGGAAAGATCCACTTTCAAAATTTGTCAAGTTCTATCATGTCAACCACTTCACTATCTTGGTTAGCCTTGTTTATGAATGGATGGATGAATGTTGGAAAATTTGATGGATGAAATAATGCATATGTTTTCCACTATAGTTCAACTTTGATTTGAATTTAGGTTCAATTTAATTATGACTTTTTTACAACTTTGTTGTGATTACTTTCCAACTTTGGTAATTTCAAAACCTTTCAATTTTGAAATTAATAACTTTCATTATACTGCACCTTGCCACTAAAAACCCTAAGTTTGTTGGAAAATTTTCTATTTCATGGTGTCCAGATGTGATAGAACATTAGAAGTGGGAGAACACAAACATTTTCATCTAAAATTTTTGGACATGGTATTAAAGTGATTAAAAAGTGTGGAACATTAAGCTAACATGTTTTTGCTTATTTAATATACATTTATATCATAGAATTTCTTCCTTGGGATTATTTTTCAAAGCGAAGTTGCCTTGTTCATTGAATAATAGTGTCGCAACCCTACTTAGAGGGAGTGTGAAGATGAAACTCACACTCCTGAAATTGGGAATTGGGAGTCCCCCAGGACTTCCAAAACTTCAAAGCTTAATTGTAGGGGTCAAAACATTTACATTGGGGTGTTTTTTATATCATTGGAAAGCTATTGAAGTGTAGATGTCGAAAATGGCTTCACATCGGCCATTTGAACATTCGCAGCACAAGTTATGGCAAAAAGAAGGGCCGGGGGTCAAACTGGCAGTTTGATTGTTGACACTAAAGGTCGGGAATCAACTCGACCCTGATGCATGCAGGTGGAGTGCGACACACCGTTGGAAAGCTCTCGAAGAGAGCTACAAGTTTGCTTTAAAACTCATCCCAATTAGAGGTCTGAGCAAAGAGTTATGATCATGCAAAGTCCCGAGAATCCAAATCGGGATAGTTTCGGGATTCCTCTTTAGGAGTCCCGAGACAAAAAGCCATTTCAATGTGACCGTCGTGGAAAGGCATAGAGTATACTATATGGGGGAAGGTGGTGGCTTCCCCCGAGTTTGGGTCGTGGTGAGTTAAATGAGTCCAGAGTTGCCCATGGCTTGTCCTAGCACCAAGGGTGCTCCAGAAAGTGAACTAACCAACTTGTTGGTTGGTTTGATGCAGGTTCGAGTAAGTGAATAGCTTGTCACTTTTCCTAATCCCATCCCGGAGCCTTAGCACGCCCCTCTACCCCTTCTAGTTCTGAGAGTTGAGAATGTGCCCCAAATTCCTCATAATTTCGCTATGAGAATAACTTAAACCCAACTTGGGTTTAACTACGGACTTGGGAATGTGTCAAATAATGATTCTTCCTTAGAAAGGAGTATTGTAGCAACATTGCCCTTTGTGCATCCAACACACTTCCAAACCCATTTGTGTTAATGTACTCCCCATAAGTGTTTAGAACATGCGCTTGTTTTGTGGTTCCTTACATAATATAACCTTCCACTATGGGTTGGAATAATCATCGGAACAAAAAACTTGTTGGACTTATGATGGGAAGATAAATGGTTCATTGCCATTCACCAACATATGTCAAAAGTTGGCCATTAAAAACCCAGCTTCATTTCATTTATAAATTGGATTACCCCAACTATATAATTATGGTTAATAATTAATAATAATTAATTAGTTAATAGTTAACTATTAAAATAATTAGCTACTCATGAATTAAATTATGTAGTTAATATTAATGATTAATTAAAAATAATTTAGTATCTACAAATTAATTTAATAAGTTAGAAATTTAATAATTTATAGTTAATATTCAGGAATTACCAACTAGTTAATAATTTATTTTGTTAGATAATCAATTTAAAACTTAATTATTTTTTATTTAATTAGTTGATCACTAGAATTTTAAAAGGTTTACTTTTTAAAGTAAAAATAATTATTTTATTTAAAATTTTAATAAATAGATAATTATATTATTCTATAATTACTTTCCAAATAATTAAACACATTAAAAAATTTATTGATTAATTTTATTTGTGAATTAATAAATTAATTATTTCTTGAAATATTAAGTACTTGTGCACATGGCATGCATAAAAGGTTTAGACATGTGGTTTAGCTAGGTTTAACCTAAGTGCTTCATGGTTCAATTTTAAATGTACTTTAAGTGTCACATTAGACATTTAATTAACCTTAGATGGTTAGCCCTAATTTAGCCAAGCTAAAACACCATGTATGCTAAATTAATTAATAGGAATTAACTACTAATTATTTGCCTAAATTATGATCATATTATGATATTATTAATTATAAAAATTACAAAAATATAACTAGCTTAACTTAGAACTAATTACAATTTAACATTTGAAAATAATAATGTTATTAAATTAATGTATGTATTTGTCCCAATCTTTAAATAATAATTATATTATTATTATTATTATTATTATTATTATTATTATTATTATTATTATTATTATTATTATTATTATTATATTAATTTCATTACAATAAATAAAATATTTTTATGAAGATTATTCCCCATTAATTAATATTATCTACAATAATTAGTAAGCAAACTATACTAGTTAATTATTATAGGTTATTATTTTAGTCTAATTAGTAATTAAATATTAAGTATTTGGAACCACCCAACATTGAACACAAGCCTAAGGACCATTGCAAATTTAATATTTTCTTATTCTTTAACCAAATCAATAATGACTTTTATGTCATTAGAAGTACAGATTGAAGGATTATAATGTTTTTCAAAACACCAAAAGCAAAGGAATAAGGAAGAAAACATGAGGAGAAGGAAGAGGACATTTGTGATATTTTGTTTCAATTTTTTTGAAGAAAAAATCTTAACCCTCTTATTTTCAAACCCCATATTTTTTTTCATTTTTAATCCATTTTAAGTGATCTAAAAACCTATGATTAGGGATATACAAAACTTTTTTTCCTTCCAAATGCAACAAAGCAACAACAAAATTATTTCAACATTCAAAATTGTGATATTCTGTTTCAAATGTTTTGAAAAAAATTATAGGTAAGCCTATGGTGAATTATAATTACACTTTAATTGATATTAGATATTTAATTAACCTTAGATGGTTAGCCTTAGTTTAATAAAGCCTAAGCACCATGTAATAAAAATTGTAGTTGTAATTTAATTAATATTTTGTTTTAAATGTTTTGAAAAAAAAACTTCAAACCCTCTTTAGTTTCAAACCCCATATCTTTTTCATTTTTATTTTCTTTTGAATTATTTAGTAGCTATATAAGGTTTTTTTGGCTTCAATTTCTGCCACATATACTTTTTAAGATTTGGTGCTATCTTCAATAGTTAACTTAACCTTAAAGTATAGGTAGTCTCTAACATCTATTATTGATATCTTGGAATACTTATTCCATAGACATAACTTTGTTGATAGGATTAGTAAACAAACTTTGTGATACAATTGGTTTTATGGACACCTTAGATTTTGGCAATCCTATCCAACTTGTACTCCATTATGCTTTTTTTTTTGGAATCAAATTTTGTGGTGGGTCTTATGTTTGTATCTCCTATATAGTCTTGACAAAAGATTGTTATAGTTTGTGCTCCTCTTCCTAGTTAGTAACAAACTTCATCTTGATTGGCTCTCTATCCTTAAACACATGTTCTTTAGTAACCTTGCCCCTAGTGATGCCATATTCACATCCACCATATGGATTGAAGGATTTGAAACCTTGGGTTTTACAACTTGTTTATCTGTTGGCTTCACTCCTTTGTTCTTAAACATATTTTGCATATCATTATATTTAGGACAATTATGATCTTATGTCTAGTGTCACCACAAATATGACAAGCATACCTCATAAGCCTTTGTAATTTAATTTGTTAAGTAGTAACCTTAGAGACTACAGGAACAAGGTTTTCTTTTCTTTTGAGTCTATAGGTTTCAACATTATGATTTGTCTTGTGACAATTTGTATAGTACATTCATGTTTTCCCTGGGATTGTCTAAGGTTTTTGAGCTAATATTTTCTTATTACTTTGTGGTACTAGTAGACTATTTATGGCCTCTACTTTAGAAATTCCTTCCTCACAAACCAAAGTTGTTTCCTTATGCTGCTATAGAGTTTTTATCTTCATACTTGCTGTTGCTACATGCAAATATGGTTGTAATCCAGATCTGAAAACAATAGTTAAGAAACTATCAGTTATCTTGTGTTGAAGACTATTAGCCAACTTCAATAATCTTTCATAATAGACTTACACTCTTTCATTCTTCTCCTGTTTCATGTTTTTCAACTACAAGTAAACTTGTTCATCATTCTAAACTTTTTTATACCTTTTACAAAAAGCCAACTATAGTTCTACAAAAATATAATATGGGTAATTTCCCATATAATTATTAGACTAATCAGACACAATATCTCTAAGGGGAAAATTGAACAAATTAACAATCCAAAATATCCTAGAGGTCTTGGTGGATTTGGGCTGCTTCCTTTTAGATCTAATGGCTGACTAATAAAAATTTAGTTCACCTTTCTAGGTATATCTTCATGCAAATTCACAAATTTTGTTCCCTTTGGAATTTGTGGTCTTGATCTGACACCATCAATAGTGGTGGATTGGTGTTGATCAACCAGAGCTTAACTAACTATAATTATAGATTAGGGCATTGCCATATAATATAATGGCACAAATTTTATTGGTTCCATTTTGAAATGTGAAAGTCCTACATAGGTAACTCCAATATTGTTTTGATGTAACATACTTGGTATAAAAGCTATAGAAATAGGTATTACATCTGTCATAATTTGAACTTTCATTTCCACTCTGTTTTCTTTCCAAATCTGTTTTTTTGAGTTTATCTGGAATTTTGACATTTTCATGGTACAAATCCTTTGGCTCAATATGTCCATGATTCCCTATTCTTACAAGTTCTAGATTCAAAATCTAGAAATGCTTAGCAAATCCTTGTTTCACGTTATCTTCAATAAATGGACATTCATTAATTTGATGTCTAATATGATGGCAATATGTGTAATGTGGAGAATTTGGTGTTGGAACTCTATTCACATTGTGAATTCCTTTACTCCAATCCCTTGGAACTCCTCTATATATGTTTCCATTATGTTGATTAAATTTGGGTTCATTGTACCTCACTTTTACAGCCACAAGAACACCTTCTATTACTGTTGGTTCTACTTTTGATAAAACTATAGTTTCTTGTCTAGTTATAAGTAACGACTCAACTCTTCTAGACATTCTAATACCTTGAATTGCAACTTCTTGCTCAATGACATAATAAATCAGAGGTTCGAAATTCTTATTTTTTGTTCAAGCTTTTCATTCTTTTGATTATTTCGATAATAAAGAAATGAAGCAAATATGTACCTTAGTACTACTTCCTCCCTTTATGACTTATTGAGTTTTTATTCTTCTCCTTGAATTAGAATATTAGAGTTATGTTGCTGCATCAAATCTATTGATTCTAACACAATTCTTTGTTGAGGTTCATATTCTTGACTAATCGTCTAAACTTAACTTGTGAATACGCATTTTCAATCTAACATTCTTCCTTCCTGGAATTTTGTAGCAGACTATCGGTGCACCTATTTGCTTCACCAGGTTGCACTTCATGAACAATAATCGATTTTGCTTGAGGCATTCTATGGCCTGCAAGTTTTTTTTCTGTCCACAGATGTCTCTGTTTTATCTAAGAAACTTTTCTAAGTGTTTCAAATTGTTGATCTACCTAATCTGCACTCAAATTATTGCTATTGGTAGTGCCATTTTCCACTTGTTGATGTAATACAACCTAATTTAATTGTCTCCTCAAATTTCTAGTTACAATTTTATTTTCCATCTTTCCACATCCTAAATCAAATATGAACAAACTTCTACATTAAAAAAAAATCCTCACAATTAACTACTTTGCTTACATTTGATTCGTGAACAAAAATTATGATCAAGATTTGAACAAAAAATGCAAAAAATGAAATTAAAATTCATTATCTATTTATAGAAACAAAAAAATTTAACAACAAGACATAAAGAACATTTTGAAATTCATTTTGAATTTAAACTTTAGGATGGTTGCCAAATGGTAAATAAAATTTTATATTTTATATTTTGGTTTAAAATCTAGACTAAATGCAATAAAACTAATACTAACAAAGTCTATATCATTCATATCTACTTAAAACTAGTTTCAGAATTAAAATCAAGTAATGAAAGTATGATTCAAAACATCAAAACAACAAATTATGGCTACGAAAATAAAGCTTTCCAGAAATCAAAGTATATTTATCTCATACTCCCTTAAAGCTCCATGTTTTACAAAGATATAATGGTCCTCATCTCTTCCTCTTCTCCCAAGATATTCCTCAACAAAAATAATCCTATGTTCTATTCAAATTCAAATGGGAATAAAAACTATATAACTTAGTTAGTAATTCCTACAATAATAACTAGGTAAATAAAAATATACTAACTAATAATTACCACGAGTAACAACTCCTTCAACAACTACTTAAAGAATTTGGACCCCTGTGTTTTTTTCTTCATCATTTTTGAGTAAATATGAATTTTTGAAAGTTTTCTAATTCCTTGTAAATTTAGTGCTTCATATTTAAAAATGATAATAATTTCAAATCATAACCAATTTATTTATTTTTTACATTTTTATGTTTTCTTGTATGATAAACTACAACTTTTCTTAATACTTCATGTACATTATATCCCATTTACGTGTGACAAAAGAGTTTTGAAGTTCTCAAATTTTGGATCAATTTTGGAAAGTTCTTTGAATTTGTAAAGTTTTACAATTCCACATATAATATGGTATGAGTGTTTTTTTAATGTGGTTAATAGGTCTTTATCCTTTAATTTTTTTTCTCATCAAATGTGTTTTATTATATGGGTCCTTTTGATAGTCCTTTGCAAAATTGATTTCTATTTAATGCATTGTTATTCACTTTTAGAAGTCCTAAATCAAAATTTAAACTTAAAATTTCATCGAATGAATTTTTGGTTTGAATTCCTTGGCATTCATATGAATTCAAAAATAATGATTTGCCATGATTGCCATGGTTTTGAATGGTAAAACATAAATATTTATCCAATTTTGATTGTTTTTCTTTGCAGTCTAATGCCCTTTCTGGCTCATCGGATTGTAATTGCACCTTAATGCATGTAGCTCACAAAATAACATTCGGTGCCCCCCTTTGGATAGGTACGTACATAGGTAAATCATAAATATGTGTATATATACATCAATAGTAAATAGGAGTAAATAATTAAGTAGGACCTACTTAAATAAATTATAGATAGATGAAGCAATATGTATTATGTACCTAATACTATCTATTTACTTAACATCCTACCTACCTTGATAAAGAAATAGGTATGTAGATAATTACTACCTATTAACCAACACCACTTACTACTTAACTTATATATGAACATGGAATTAATTTCATTATAGAATTAAATAGTATGTTAATGTCCAAAATTGAAAACATACATGTCTTTATATTTATGTCGTTACATTTTTGTCATCACATGATGTGATGATCCAATGGTTAAGACTTGCCTTGTGGGTGTGGAGGTGAGGGTTCAAACCCCACCCTTGACATCCTATAGTTGTGACTAAAATTAAGCATGCTATAGTTGTGATGTCATGTTGACACACCATTGATGTTGAATTAATGTTAGCAAATATGCCTAAATTTTTGAAAAAAAAACTTTTTCCTTTTGTTTGCTATCTTTTGGCTTTTGTAATTACAAAATTTTCAAATTTTCAAATATTAATATAATAATATAATAATTAAATTAATTAATTTCCATGGAAATTAGCACATTGATTTAGCAAAATGGACATGACAAGTTTTAGTCAAAACAAACATGACGAATTTCAGCATAGTTGAATACATGATGATTGAAACACTAGTTAATTCTTATATTAAATGATTAGTCTTTTTTTATTTAGCTAAAAATTATTTGGTGTCCATTGTGATTGAAATTTCAATCATAATAGATAATGAAATAAACATGATATGTTGTAATGTAGGCACCTCTAGGAATTTGGAAGTGGAACTTAACGACATTGGATCTATGGACATTTTTGGGGATGCCCAAATGTTGACCTACTTATAAATAGGGGATTCATTGGATGTGGGATTGACATCCAAAAAAAGGGATTGGGTTTTTCAAAGGGCCAAAAAATACCATTGGGAAGGCCAACATGTTTTTAGGATATGGCTAGATTGGCATGTACAAATGGTACCATGACTAGAAATGTGAAAAGACATTGTGAGACATGCCCATGAGGAATTAGGACATTTTGGGATATGTCAGACCTACAATTTGTTTCAAGGTCAATATTAATGGAGAGGCATGCAATTGGAGGTTCAATAATTTGTTTCATAATGCATAACATGTGATTAAGTTCATGCATCATTTAATACACCCAATTTTCATTTACAACCTCTACCAACCATGGGGCTTGGATACTAATGGACCTTGGATTTCTTGGGCCATTGAATTTAAATGGTTGTCATTTAATTGGTATTTGTTGGTTATGATTGAACATTTTTCCAAGTGGATTGAATTGGCACCACTTTGAGATAAATGTAATGAAGGGCTTGTTTATGCACTTTTGGACTAGATCATGAATATATTTGGTGTTCTAGTAGAAGTACTCATGGATCAAGGCATGGAATTTTGAAAAGAATTTTAGGAGTTTTGTGAGTAGGATATTGACCATAAGATTACTTTTCATGATCATCCTAAAACTAATGGCTTGATTGAAATAATGGAACAAATAGTGAAGAAAGGTTTGTACGAAAATATGGATTATAGAGAAGGCATACATGTGATTGGAACATACAATTACCATAGTTGGCCATGGGATATTGATTCAACAAGCAAGCATCCCTTGCATCATTTCCCCCCTACTTTTTGTTTTTTGGGTGTGAACCCCAATTATTGACATTCATTCATAGGGATGTGGTTGATGTCACATTTAATTTGGATGATCTGGCCACTGTGTGAATCTAAGCTTGTGAACAGTGTGCATCCTTGTTTAAAAGAGTCATGCCTATGGCAATGGAAAACTTGGCCATCATATAACACTAATATAGATTACAATATGCCACCATTCATGGATGTGGATATTGATTCAAGGTTTGGAGCTTTGAACTTGAAAATTATGCTTATTTGTAATAAACAACACACATTGCATTGGATGTAACAATTGGGTGTGTCATTCTTTGAGTGAATAAGGTTTAACCTTTTGGGGGTTTATTGTTGGAAGGTTAGGATGGTCAAGTATGGAAAGACCATAGGTTGTGTGGAATTGCGCACCATGTGACCATCCACATGTGGATGGCCAAGCAAATCCATCATTGACCATAATTCTAGTAGGTTTGTGATGTATATTGTGTGGAGAATCATGAAGTGCAACAACCATGTTGGTTTTTGACCATTATCCTAGAGGATGGAATATGGGTTGTTTGATGCCACCACTTATGGATGTTCCCATAGGAGATTGGATCTATCCATAATGCACCAAATAAACATGTTTTGTTGTAAAAAAAAGACTAGAACCCCATTCACACTACACAAGGTTCCAACCACACACAACAAATCGTAGAAACTAATTGTCTTGTAGTAAATACCTTACACTCTTTTTCTTTATTGTGGTGTCAACATGGTCAAGTAGACAAAAAAATTTGTTCAAAATTCAATTTAAAGATGAGACAATTTTTGACTTAAATGTAAGAAAGCATTATAAAAATCAAGAAATAGGTAAAAATATAAAACCATTAGCTCTTCCATTGAATTTAGGGTAAGGTAAATGCAAAATTTGAAAAACTTTAGTATAATAAAAGCAGGTTACTAATATATTTGAAATTAATTGGTGTGTTCAAATATATTTTTACAATGTTAAAATTTGATATATCATAACTATAATATGCACAATTTGACATAAGTACTTTCTAGGCTTGCATTAACTTGAAAATAAAAAAGTTCAATATTTTATCTACTTGCAACCCATTTTCTAAAATTGAAAATCTCACATTGTTTGTAGATGTATTTTTTTTAAATTTACTTAATTTATTTGAAATTTTGATTCTTCAAAATTTTAAGAATAATGTGAAAGATTATTTTCATATTAAACATGGTCTAAAATAATTTTCTTACTTCTAATACATTAAACCTTTTTTTATGGCTATGTAAGTTTTTATGACACTTGGAACAAAAAATTATTTATGGTCATGTTTTCACCTAGTTATTAAGACTTTAAGTGGTAAAAATTATTCAAGGAAAATTCACAACCATACATCAAGGCCTAGGCCCCAAGGCAAATTCAAACTTATAGGAAAGTTCACATGATATGTAACCACTATTTTGGTTTACATGATTAAAATCATGTTAAAATTCTAAATTTCATGTTCAAGCCAAATGGATTTATGTAAAAAATGTTTTAAACATAAATAAATGAAACATCCAAATAAATTTGAAAGTAACATAATAGATTAAAAATACCCAAGAATTTTCTTAAAATATTGTAACCAATGTTTAAAAACATAGTTTTAACACTATTTAAGGGTGGTTACAAGGTAAGGCAAGTTCTCACTTTTTGTGTGATCTAATAATTTTTTTGCAAAGTGTCATGCATTTACATGTTATTAACATGCCATAAAATCAACAATATACCAAATTTGCAATTAAAATTTGGTTGTGAACTTGAGTAAGAAGATATATATATGCACCAAATATATGATAATGAACTTTTGAATGGCCTAAAATGGACCATATTTTCATAAGTCCATACCATACTCATTTTTTTGATGAATTTCAATTTTTAAAAATTAATATGTATGTTAAAAAGTTGTCTTAAATGATTTTTTAATATAGATTTTTCTATTTTAGTAACCATCATGCAATTCCTCACTTGAACAATGATATCATAGTAAGATCCATTCAAGGTTGAAGTACACAAAAGGAATCTTTCACCCCAAAATCACTTTTGAAATATTACTTTGAATGACCATTACATTTATGAAATAATTTATTCAATAATGTTTTTCTTCATTAGATAATCAAATATTTCTTAATTAAAATGGTGATCATTCTTTGTGATTTGGATTATTAAAACATATTTTTAAATGGCCTAAAAGATGGCTTAAGAACCATGTCCCACTATGTAGTTTTATCAAACATGAATCAATGTAAGACTAACAATATTTGTTGAATTTGTTCCATATTTTAATCACAAATAGAATAAAGTATGTTTTATATGATGACATAATTTTTAATATAATAAATCATCAATTTTTGTGAAATTGATGCTAGAATCTTGAGTTTTTTCATAAATACATTGGAATTCCTTAGAAATCCATACAATAATGTTAAACACAATTTAAACATTGTTTGGCCGATCTCAAACTTTTGTGTCAACTTGTCAATATTTGAAAGGACCACAAAGGGTGCGTCACTGACTCCTGTTAACTTGAATTTACCTTGAAAAGTTACTTGGACAAAAGATGGTGAATGAGGTTGACTACTTTGTTCCCATGCCTTAGAACTTTTTTGATGAAGAATTTTGCAATATACCTATGTTGTTGGTGTTGTAAAAATGATCCACTACCCATTTCCAAGATCCAACGTTGTAACACCCATTTTGAACCACGGCCAAACATGCTATATGTTGTACTGAACAGATGCTCAAGATTCATCCTTGTACTTCTTGATCACAGGCAAGATTTTCTCTTGAGAACTTGGCCTACTACTCTGGTATTTCACCCCATTTGGAATAGTGTTGAGAAAAGCATATACACTGGTAATTGGAGCGCTTTTGGTTCAACTCATTCTCAATAGTCATTCCCAGTGATGCAGTGAACCAAAAAGGATCTTGAGGGACCAGATCAGATGAGGACCTTCATCCATCACACACGCCGGTACATCCACCTTCACCTTCTTGAATAAGGCCTCTTAAAGCTAAATAATCATGGAAGAAAGGTTAAATTTGGCCTGAAAGACCCTAGAAAAGTCCAAAGATCGTTTGTCTATAATGTTTAATATAGAAGCGACCCAAAACATATTTGGGGTTTACCACGTTACCCATTAGGTGCTGGCCAATACGTGTGTTGCGGGCCAACAAACGGGAAATGGACGCTTGATCGTTACCCGGAAAATGATGACAGGTAATGTTTTAATTAACTGCGCCGCCCTCCTAACTGAGAGGCCAATCCGCAAGCTAGCCCACTATATATAGCTCTCCAAATTCTCGTCCACAGAATGCGATACACGAGGATGGGGCCACCTCATGCAGCCATGCCTTCTTCCCCAACCCCATACCCTCTTTCTCCAACAAAACCCCACGCAGCAACACAGCTTCGCATCAGAGACCTTCAATCGCCATAACACATTGCCGAAGGTGTTTACAACAGGCGTCCATGCGAGAGAAGGTTTGACACGACTCCTCAATTGGCAAACGTGCAGCCTGTGTTGTGGGCAACTTGCGGTTTAGGCGGATCACATGAATCCTGATTTGTGTGTCAGTAAGTGTGCGGAGGGCCGTGACAGAAGAGAGTGAGCACAGTTGCTTATGTACGGTTGTTTGTACCTCAGCAGGCGTGCTCACTCTCTCTCTGTCTCCACCCTTCTTCTCTTACGCTCCTTTCTATTTCGTGGTGTACGTTTACAATGGGGAGTTATATATTTACATAGTATGTTGCAGGTTTCCGTGCAGATCCTAGGACAGTTGTAGTGTTGACAGAATCTCAACTTGCTTCTCGTCAGTACAATGTCTTATGTTGCGCTCGAACCGGTGCACCGTGAGTCACACGATGTCGTTGGAACTCGCCCTTCATGTATGTATGGAAGTGTACGCAACTCGTTTAGGAAGACATAGTACGCTGGCTGTGGATTACACGGACCACTACCGGAGTCTGAGCGCGATCTGGCTGAGGAGACAATTCTCCTCACAAGGTATGCGGTGAAAATGTCTAGTACCGACGTGGCTTCTGCAAAGTCTTCATCACACTTACGGTCATAACTCTTGTGGACCGATAGATTGGAAATCCCATCACGGAAAGCATGTAGAAGCATTAAAGGTTTTACTAGTACCTGGCAACCTAGGATGTCCTAGAGTGGCTTCAAGAGCTACAAGAGCATATCTGAGCGTCGAAATGCCCATCACGATGTCAGAGATGTTACCTGTCATGTCCCTGTGCCCCCGCCGGCGTCAATTGTACAAGATGCTCTAGCTGGAGGTGTTTTCGCAGGGCTGTAGGGATCCGAGAAACCTTTCACTTAAAGATATTTCATATTTTGAACCTCCACTCCAGTAAGATCAGAAAAAAGAAATGTTTCCTGTAGACTTCAGGTAGTGATTGGTGAACTGCGTGATGCTTTGAACGTGTAAAACCTAATATGGCCTCCCCTAGACTATTTCCAGCACTTTTATACTTCTTAAATATTGATGTTTGAGTTTTCAGGTTTAAAAGACTTGCAGCCTTCATCGATAGACCATATTTTAAGCTTTTCTTCTACAGTTGCAAAGCTTGCAGAGATATGACGATGCGAAAGGTTTAATTGCCTGAAGCATTTAGAAGGTCTCTCTTGGCTGCCAAGTGTGGATGTTGTGATATATAAATAGCTATCAAGTTAAGTGCATTCATGATGCCTGTTCAACAAGTGAAAGACTGTCACGGCTTCTTTTGTTCTTTGTTCAAATTCTTCCCTTCAGTGATCTTCCAGGTTCGCTTTGTCCTGGTTTACTTAATTGTATTTAAGGACTCAGTCTTTTTACACATGCCCTACATAAATTATATTTTGGTTTTCAAAATACCAATAACATTATATTTGAACTACTAAACTTATAATTTTTATCCCACAACTAATATATTGCACCTTATATTTCTACTCATGTATTTTTTAAAAATTCATGAATAGTTCTTCCCCCACAAGTGTCTGTTTTAATATATGTTTTTAATTCAAGTTGAAAAATGTTGCAATGTGAACTTTGAAATCACAACTAAAATGAAAGCCAAAACAAAACATGAAAGCAAAAAAAAAAGCTCAGAAAGTTTTTTTAAATGAAAGGTAATCACTTTTGAAACTTTTTTTAAAAAATGATAATTCAAAGTTATGAATTTTGAAATCCCCAATGTCACGAATTTTTGAAACAAAAATGCAACAGATATACGTTGTTCAAATCAAAAGTTTTTATATTTTTGAAAAGTTATTCAAATGTATATAATGAAAGTGAGTTCACTTTTTTCATTTGCAAAATTATGAATTAAAATTTAATTTGTCAAAAGAAGGATTAAAAAATAGATAAACTTGAAAAATTAACATAAATTATATTCAACAAAGAATATGCAACATAACATTATAAGAACTTCATTGAGCTTTTCAATCACAACTTATATAAAAATGAACCCATAAAATTATAAAACTCATAAATTTTAAAATTAAAAGTTCGCATTTAAAAACTTTGAAATAAAAAATTATTTTAATGCAAACATCACAACAATGTCCAACATATATTATAGAGAAAATGGTGATAACCTCCCTCCAAGTATGGGGATGTCTTAATGTAATATTCATTTAAAACAATTTCGTGATTCAAAGTTAATTCCATTTTCGTTAATCATTTGTATTATTTATGTGCAAATGAATTCTCCATGAAGAGTTTATGAACTTATCACTTCATTTTAATTATTATTTCAAAGCTTTTGCAAGCCTTTTTTTTTGCTTTAATGCAAAATATTATAAGTACATACCTTCAAAAAAAACTAAACCTTATTTTCAATGTTGTTATTTGAAAAAAAAAAATTCAAAATTTTGGAAGGACTTTGAATGAGCCAAAAAAATATCATAATTATAAAACTGATATACAATCAATTTTATGACGCCAACACATGTTAATGCACAACATTATATATATATAGTTACAATGTCACATGAAAATCAAAAAATTGTAGTTTCTTACCACCTTCATATTTAGTGTAATGATTATAATTACTTACTTTTTGTGAACATAATTTATAAACATAACACCATAAAACAAGGATTCAACATGATGACAAAAATTAGAAATAAAATTTAACTAATGCAAAACATTTAATAATAATCAAGGTCATAACATTGATTCCTTACACATTTAATTTAATGAATTATTCAACTATTTGGGTGGGTGTATGGGAAAAAGTTTTTTTCCTTTCTTCTTGAAGGTGAAGGGGCACAAGAAAGTGGATTGTATGAAAAAAGTTGTATTGATGAATTATCCAACTATTTAGGTGGGTGTATGGGAAATAGGATTTTTTACTTCTTTTTGAAGGTGAGGGGCGCAAGAGGGCGAAATGTGTTAAAAAAATGTATTAATGACATGTCCAACTCTTTAGGTGGGTGTATTGAAAAAAAAAAGTCCTTCTTTTTGAAGGTGAAAGGGGTGCAAGAATATGAAATATATTAAAAAGAAGTGTATTAGTGAATTGTTCAACTATTTGAGTGAGTGTTGTGAGCCTTTGTTCATCACCATCATTCTCCAAGACCTCATTATTACCAAATTATTAATAGTTTAAGGTAGGTAAAGGTTGCATTTAAGAAGTTTTAACCCATATAAGTTTTTCAAGTTGATCAAAGCTTATTAATTCAACTTTTGATAATTATATAATTTTAGAGTTGGATAGCCTTAATTATAGTATAGGGTGTAAGGTGTTTCATCATTTTGCATCTTTAAGTTAATAGGTTCATTCACACACATTCGCATTACTCAAACTTAGGTAAGCCTTGAATTAATGAAGTTAAGTTTAGTTATTACATGGGTCATTCACCTTGAAGGTTGAACATTATAGTACTATGTATATTTATAGGCATTAACTCTTAATGTTAGCATTTTGAAACAATGTTCCAACAGTTCAAACCTATGATATAGTTGAAACATGGGCATGTTCTAGGCATGATATGTAAAATGAGAGAAGTAGTGGTTCGGTTAGTTATATGAGTTATCGTTAAAATGACAAAAGCTTTTAAGGGAATTCAAGAAGAGGTTTATTTAATAATCTCTGAATATAACATGAAATTATAGTTGGATATAATTCTTATGCAAATAAATAAGTAACATGAGCTTCTCCACATTTTATTAAAAAATTTTACAAGGGATATAATGCCATGATCATCATGTTTTTAGACCATAGCTTAGCAGGTACTCATTCTATTTGCAAAAGCCTCAAAATATGACAGAAATAATACATCTATTAAACCATAACCAAATAGATATTCATAGTAACAGAAACTCGATAAGTCGATGAATGGTGCGAACAAAATACTTTGCCCAATGTTCCATTGACAACATGATAACCAACCCTTTCAGCCAACGGTAATGTCCATCACTAAGGACATAGGTTCGTGGAAAAAAACAAATGTTGTCATCCTCGCATTGACATTCATCAAACCTTTTAGCCTTATTTCTAAAAGCAAAAACTAATTCTAAATAGATGGCAAGAACACAAAGGTAAGGCGACACTCGTAATCCCATATGGATTGAATCATTTGAGTGCACACCACCCTTCCAATCGATTTTTCTTCACAAGGTTGTTCGGAAACATTCAAACTATTCATCTTGTACTAGTGATAACAAAGGATTTGAAAACTCGGTGGCATCATTTGCCATGATTAGATCTTTGTGTTAATTAAAAATCAAGGAATAGCTGGAATAACAAACTTGGTACTTATATTTGAATGAAGTTTGATGTTTTTATCTTGAAAATTAAAATAAACATAGTATGTGGCAAATCTAGTTCCTTCGGCAAAACTGTGTGAAAATATCAATGCCCTAATTTGAACAAATCCATTAAACTTTAATTTTGATAATGGATTTAGATAGTAGAAAAGAATTCTTATAATGGAAGAGTTATTTCCAATTGACTATGTACTACTCAAATAGCTAATAAAATTTACTACGTATTACATAAGTAATTAGTACATGGGAAGGAATAAATAGTGTGTACTAAATAAAGCGAATAGTACATGGGTTGGAGAAAAGGTTATTAATGTTCTAAAGTTGATTTAACCAAATGTGAATCTACAAACTACGATTATCTAGTTTATTCAATTTTAATTAGGTAATTTTTTTTTCAGTTTTAATACTTATAATCCTTACAAACATTTAATTAATAATCATCAATAATTGAATTAGTTTTTGGATATTTCCAGATGTAGAAAACCCTCTTATTTAGTTGTTGTTAATGATTAATTAATTGAAGATCTAGTAAATCTTCCAAAATGCAAGGTCATCATCCTTTTTATGTTGCAAAAAAATTGGAAGGATATAGAAATAAATTAGGTTTTATTGACATGTTGGGAAGACAAGCCCATAATTTATAGTTGACATTTCAATATTAAGGTAATATTGTAGAATTTGCTTCAAACACTAAGGATGTACTTATAAGGTTCCAAAATGTTAGCTATATACCATCCTTCTTCTAATTTCACCTATATCAAGTTTTTAAACACAATTGAAATTGGATTTAGATAGTAAAGTTTTCACCTAATTAATGTTAAACAACCTACAACTTAGATGAGACGAATTTAGAACTATAAAAAGTCTAGAATGCAACAAATGGTTCAAGTTAGATATTTAGTTCGATGTTCCATGAGGAGGGATTGATTGGCCCTTTGAGCCAACTATAATGGTCATCACTAAGAATCCAAGTTTGATAATGTAGACAAACATCGTCATCCTCACATTGACGTTCTTCAAACCTTGTTAACATAACTCCATGAGCAAAAACAAACTTTAAATAAAATTTTAGGGCATGATGATTAGGAGATAAATAATGATCCCATGCTAAATGTTCAACTTGAATGCAAACTACTTTTCTAGCCAGTCCTTCATCATGCAATCGTTGGGAGATAATTACATCAAGTGGTGTTTCAACGAGTGTTTTTTCATGTATTGGTGTTTTCAGAGGTTCTAACAAGGTGGTGGCATCATCTACTATGGTTGAATCAACACAATGTCAAGAAAGATTAAAGGAAAGCAAACCAATTGAAGTACTTGAATTGAGAAAAAGGTTGGTCCATTTATCTTAAGATATTAAATTCAAAACAACCAACGATAATATGCACGATGACAATAAACCTAAATAAGGATTTAAATGCCCTAATTTCAATGGCTTAATTGAATCATAATCTCAATAATGGATTTAGAAAGTACAAAAAAAATTTGAAATTGAATAATGGAAAACTATTCCCAAATTGACCATGTACTACATAAATAATTGGTATATTGGAAATAATAAATAAAATGTGTTGAGTAAGTAAATGGTATATAAGTTAATGGATGAAGGTTGGATGATAGGCTTGATTTGATTCCACCCAAAACATGTGTAAAAGTGATTATTTGTTACAACAAATAAATTATCTTTAAAATAGTTATTTTGAAATTGATGAAAAACACTAGAAAAAAAACATGTATTTTCGACTATTCTTTACAACTAAATTTTAGTCACAAGAGACATTTTGCAATTAAAATCCTTTTAGTCGCCTAAAACAAGTCGCATGTGATAAACTAGTCGCAAATGATAAAAAGTATTATATGAAAGAAAAGTTAACAAATACATTTCATACTTTGATTTCATTATATATGTATTGTCACATGCGACTCAAATGCAACTATTTTGGTCACAATTGAGGGCAAATCATGTGTTGCCATGTGTTTTAATATTTGATTTTTTAAATATAATATAATTATTATATTGAAATAATCTAGGACATTCAATTCAAATACTTGGATGATCTTTTATTATGACACGTGACCCAATGTAAATATGCCATGTGGCATTTAAAAAATTAATTTAATAAAAACATTAATATGAGGTTGGTAGGTACTTAGGTAGGTACATAAATAGGTGCCTATAATCTTTACTTACCTACCTACCTACTTAGGTAAAAAAGTAAGTAGGTAGGTTCTACCTTCCTAGGTTAAATACCTACTCATATAGGTAGGTACTTAGGAAGGTAGGTAGGTACATAAGCCAACTTAGATGGGTAGGTCTAACTAAGTACCTACCTAACTAGATATATAAGTAGGTTGGGGAAGTAAGTACTTTAAAATTATGCATTATTTGTTTTTTTGTTTTGGGTTGAGCCTTTTGATTAGCTCATCCCCTGTGCACAAATTTCTTAATGTGAAATTAGATGGCCACACCCCCCTTGTTTATATAGTGTTCAAAATAGGAATGAAAAACAAACAATATGGGATAACTCTTGAAATTGCAACTTCCTTACAAACTAAATTGTAATTCCTAAATTTTTTTCATGCATTACTTTTTTAGTTTTTAGACTTTTAAATAATTCAAGTACTAGATAATTAAATAATCATTTAATTAATAATGATTAAATTTACATATATTCAAATTATAAACTATACAATACAAATATTCAGTATTCATTATATTTATTTAAATAAGCAATAACTTCTTAATATTTAACAAACTACTTACCTATTTATTCACAAGTTATAATACATAACTCATAAATAATTAAATAAATAAAACATTTAAAAATATTTTACAACTTTTCAGAATCTATTTGAATTATATATAATATAATTAATGTAAAACTAATTTAATGACTATAATTTAGAAATTAAATATTTTCAATATTTATTTTAAAATTATAAGTAATGAATTAACATTATTATTAGAAAGTAAATTGTTACACGAATTTTTTAAAACTATTATTCAACTAATTACATTACTTACTGTATAATTACATTTATTGTTGTAAAAATTATTATAGGTCAAGTAATATTTTTCTCTTGGTAATTATTAACTATAAATACAATAATTTGTTAAACATAACATTAATTTCATAATTACTGTAAAATTACTATAAAATATTTATAATAGATGATTAATCACATAATTTTTTAAGATAATATTATTATATAATAATTTGTGAAACTAAAATCAGTAAAATAATTATTTCAACTACACTATAATTTTTCCAAATTCTAATTCAGGTTTGAAGCTATAAATTAAAGAGTGTGAATAATTATGTTCAATTAAAAAATAATTTTGCACATACTAATTAATTTTTATTTGAAGTAATTACAATGATTTTAAAGTAATGCCACATTAATTTAATTATTTAAATTCTTCTAATACAAGAATATAAATTATATAATATATAAATATATGTTATAAAAATAATTATTTAGTGTCACTTAGATTTCATAAACATAATCATTTATAATTATTTATAAAAATGATTCATTATGGATAACACTAGTAGAAAAAACCCTTGAAATTCAATCAATAATTTTTTAATTAAAATATAAATTTAAGATTCCAAAATAATAATTCTGAATTAAAATTTCAATTTTTAGATCAAATAAGTTTTTTGAAGTTAAATAACAAATTTCAAAATTGAAATGTTAATTTTCAGATTCAAATAATAATAATCAAAATTAAAATGTCCATTTTAAGACTCAAGTAATAGTTTTCTAAATTGAAATATTAATTCTTAAAATCCAAAATAATAATTTGGAATTCCAATTTCAGCTTTCAAGTTCAAGTTTAAAAATATATATTTAAAATCAGACTACCAATTTTTACATTCAATAAAGTTTCTTAAATTGAAACAATAATTTTTAGATTGGAAAATAATAATTTAGAATTCAAATATCAATTTTTAAATCAAATAAGTTTTTTGAATTTTAATAACAATTTTCAAAATTGAAATGTCAATTTTCATATTCAAATAACAATATTCAAAATTGAAATGTCCATTTTTAGACTCAATTACTAATTTTCAGACTTGAAGTATTAATTTTGAGAATCCAAAATAATAATTTTGAATCTAAATTTCATGTTCAAATCAAATGATTATTTAAAATTTAAATGAAAATTTTTCAGAGCTGAAATATAAAATTTCATATTCATATAAAGTTATTCAAAATTAAAATATCCATTGTTATGGTCAATTAATAATTTTCGAAATTGAAATATCAATTTTCGGATGTGAAAATATTAATTTAGAATTCAAAATCAATTTTTAGATCAAATAATTTTTTTCGAATTTAAATTGAAAATATCTTATTCAAATCAAAATTTTCAAATTCAAATAATGTTTTAAACAATTGAAATAACGACTTTCAGATTCAAGTATCAAGTTTTAAATTCTAATATATATTTTAAAAAATTAAAATAATAGTTTTCAGATTTGAATAAAAGAATTCAAAGTTCAAATATTAATTTTGAGATTCATTATATGAACAATTACATATGTATGCGTATTATTATTATTATTATTATTATTATTATTATTATTATTATATATATAATTTTAGTACATGCATTAAAATACACCCCTATGTCATTGTAGAATACCTTTAAAATGCAACTAATTTGGTGATTATTGTGACTAATGGGACATATTAACCTATTAATGGATGAAAATAAATGTAAAATTAATGCAACCAATAGGATGAAATTTCTAATAGTTGCATCGTAATTGTGAAAATGACCAAAATAGTTGAAAGTTCATCTTGTAGTTGCAAATATTCTCAAATCTAGTCATAAATGGAATGGTTACATTTTGGCTGATTTTTACTAATGAAAAATTAAATGATCAAGTTGAATGGATGGATTCAACTATGATCCAAAATCAATGAGTCCATCAAAATGAGAAAAAGCATTCCCATCCTCACATGATTCAAGGTTGAAGATTTCTTCAACCTTCATTAGATAAAGGAAAAATTGAAGGCATTTTCATTAATGGAAGGAAGTTGTGTCATTTTGGGTGAAGGAAAAACTCACCAAAGAAGAATGGAGGAAATGTTTCTTGAAGGAAAGTTTTTGGGGGAAGTGAAAAAAAGTTGAATATTTTTCTTTTATGACTTGAAAAAGGGGCATCATATTTCCTCGATTAGAAAATTAACTAATTCAAAATAGAAAGGAAATTGGATGAAGAAGTCTAGGCATTTAAAAGCAATCTTGAAAATGTGGTACTTATGATTAGATTCTGGACTTGTTACTGAAAATGCAAGATCTCTTAATTTTGTCAGTGAAATCACTTAAAATTTTAACTAAAGGTAGATTAGGACCTTTAAGCAAGTGTTCATCAAATTTTAGCACATTTAGACTTCTTTAAGAGATAAAACATTTAGAACTAAAAGGGGTTTGCTGATATGATAGTTAAATAACTACCTATTCAGATATGTGTGATAGATTGACATTTTATTAATTAAACTTTAATTTTTTCACATTTATGTATCTAGTTGTTGGCTTTTTAAAAGTTGTAAATTTACCAAATTCCAAAGTTTTATGAAAATATTATGCCCTTTTGAACAAAGGTCTATTGTCATGTTTTTTTTCAAGTTTATTTTTCAAACCACATGGTAGTTCCCCTACTTACAATTAAGTCACACATTTGAAATGTGTTTAGTTTAATAGATCATGGTTCTTCCAAGTTATTGGATGACAAGGTTCAAATTCATGTGAAGGAATGAACATACTTCAAAAGATGGAGGGTATTGCCACGTTGACTTCAACAAACATTTCAACAACCAACTTCACAACTTATGACTTCTAACAATTTCAAGGGTGTTACATTCTTTTTACCATGATATTAAAAGCTTTAATTCAAGATTATAATACATTACAAATTATAAAAGTAAGATCTCAAGGATAACCAAATCTAAAAGTTGTTTACTTCTTACTTTTAGTAAATTATTTTAAAAGTTAATTATTTTAAAATGATTAGGATGAAAAATTAAGATGTTGGGGCCAAACAAATGGAATTAATAATGATCAAACTCAAGGCCCATTAAGATAACCAAGGTAAGAAAAGAAAATAGATCCTCCAAATTCATTGGTCATAAGGATTATTATCTTATTTTGAGTGGAAGATGGAAACCTTTCTAATATTTTCATTGGGTACAAGGATTCTCATCTCAACCATCATTGGATAATAGAATCATCCTCAAGTCCCATTGGTTCATGAAAAGAAATGAGGCCATTGATTGGAAGTAAGGATCCATTGATTGGAAGTAAGGATTTCCATAAACTTTCATTGCCAAAAACAAACAAGCCCAAGTAAGGGTTTTATGGGTGGTTCCTTAAATGTATGATCTTTTGGTTGTGTTAAAAGAAAGGGATTTAGGACTTGGAAAAGAGTTTTGGCAAAAAGGAAATGTTAGATTAAAAAGGAGAAAATGTTACGATAGAACAAAATTTCTCTTCCTTGAAAGTAGTTTATAAACTTTTTATTTTTAAATCAAGATTTCCTGATTGCAATAATAGATTTGTTTAAAAATTGAAATAATGTTAGATTAGTTACAAATATCTTCACACAAAATTTCCATCTCATCGAACCTTTTATTGGAAAAATATAATTGTTGGAAATAAAAAGGGTACGATGTGAATTCAGCTTAGATGTAGTCTTTGGATATTTTGTTATAAATTCAAAAGCTCATGATTATAGTAATGGATTTATTTTAAAATTAAAACAATGTTAAATTAATACTTAAAGCATCTTCATACCAAATTTCAACCTCATCAAACTTATGTTGCAGAGATATAACTGTTGGAAATAAAAAAGGTCTATTGTGAATCTTATTTAGAATTAATAACTTGAAGGTTGGATGGTCCAATCATCACTATGGTGCAAAGGTTGAAACTTGGTGAGCATAAACGCCTAATGCTTAACTTTCCAACAAGCTTATTCTTGATGGTTTTGGATGGGTGAAGTGGAGTTGACATTCATTAGAAATAAAGGAATCAGCTTGGTCTATCACAACAATTTGTAAATGGGTGAACTCTTCCTTGGCCAAAATTAAGGTATTCTTTTGTGACAACCTAATTCATATCATTGTGAATGTATATTCTTACATTTTTATCAAAATCATTAGATTACAAATGCAACCTAATGACTCATTGAATATCAACCAATTAACCATAGTCCACCATGAACCCATTGTGAGATATTTATAGGCCTTGAAGGAAGACATGCAAATCACTCATAGGTGTATGAAGGAAAAAAATTCCTTCTTCTTGAAGGTGAGGGGGTGCAAGAAAACAAAATGTATTAAAAAGAAGTCTATTAGTGAATTATCCAACTATTTGGGTGGGTGTATGGGAAAAAAAAAATTTCCTTTCTTCTTGAGGGTGAGGGGGGCCAAGGTGGAATGTATGAAAAAAAAATGTATTGGTGAATTGTCCAACTATTTAGGTGGGTGTATGGGAAAAGATTTTTTTTCCTTTTCTTCTTGAAGGTGAGGGGGCACAAGAATGTGGAATGTATGAAACAAAAGTGTATCGGTGAATTGCACAACTATTTAGGTGGTGTATGGGAAAATATTTTTTCTTTCTATAAAATGAATGGGGGCCAAGAGGGGGGGGGGGGGGTTGGGTTAAAAAATCAACAATATAGAACAATACAAACTTCTCAAGAATGGTGAAGATATTGTTTTTATTTTTTTTTTTTTTTTGTTTTCGCTATCTAGAAG
>Ga0116227_10005113_pt1 | contig 28009 bp, 21 predicted proteins | sample S1TSphgellanicum_FD_89693 | JGI IMG/M metagenome (GOLD analysis project Ga0116227, IMG submission 89693) | Host-associated microbial communities from peat moss isolated from Minnesota, USA - S1T2_Fb - Sphagnum magellanicum MG | ecosystem: Host-associated > Plants > Peat moss > Unclassified...
AATAACCTCGGGCGAAGGTGTGAGTGTTTGCATAGAAGCCGTTGGCTCCCCTTTAACCTATACCATGGCGGCAGAAGCGGCTGCGTTTGCAGGCCGGGTTGTTTATATAGGATATGCCAAACAGGAAGTACTTTTTAATACCAGTTTATTTGTAAAAAAAGAGCTAACCATTTGCGGCAGCCGCAACGCCCTTTATGAGTTTGGGACGGTAATAAAAATGCTGGAAGATAAAACTGTGCCTGTAGACAGGCTGATCACTAAAACTTATCCGATTGAACAAACCGCAATGGCCCTTGCAGATTGGGACAGTAACCCCGGTGATTTTATAAAAATCCTTGTAGAAGTAAAATAATAACAAACTAATATGGACCTTAACTTAAATAACAAAATAATTATAGTTACCGGCGGTGCAAAGGGCATAGGCAAGGGTATTGCCGGTGTACTGGCAGCCGAAGGCGCTATAGTAGCTATTATTGGCCGTAATAGCGAAGATAACATTAACGCCCTAAATGAAATTACAGCTACAAGCGGCCAGGCTTTTGTAATCACTGCTGACCTAACCGATCCGCGTGCATGTGAAACGGCGGTAAACGAAGTGGTAAAACGTTTTAACCGTATTGACGGCCTGGTTAATAATGCGGGAGTAAATGATGGCGTAGGACTCGAAAGCGGCACTTATGAAGCTTTTATGGAATCGCTACATAAAAATGTGGTTCATTATTATTTGATGGCACATTATGCTTTGCCGGAGTTAAAAAAATCAAAAGGATCAATCTTAAATATCAGTTCTAAAACCGCAGAGACCGGACAGGGTAATACATCGGCTTATGCCGCTGCTAATGGTGGCCGGAATGCTTTAACCCGTGAGTGGGCGGTTGAGCTGTTAAAATACAGTATCCGTGTAAACGCTATTGTTGTTGCCGAGTGCTGGACACCTGCTTATGATACCTGGATCAATGGTTTGGAAAATCCACAGGAAAAATTGAAAGAGATCACCAATAAAATACCATTTGAAAACCGCATGACAACCGCTGAGGAATTGGGTAATGCCACGGCTTTCCTTTTATCTGAGCGTTCAAGCCATACTACGGGGCAGATTGTGCACGTGGATGGTGGTTATGTGCATTTAGATAGGGCGCTGGCTAACGCGTAATTTCTTTTAAACTTTGTCATTTCGACGATAGGAGAAATCTTTTTGCGCGCGAAGTCTACAGCAGACCAATCGCTATCAGAAGATTTTTCTCTTATACCTCGTTCGAAATGACATTTATTTTTATCCAATCCAATAATTGTCAATAAAACAATAAACATGAAAACATTAGTATGTACCACACCGGGAGAATTTGAGTATCAAGAAGGTGTAATGCCCGAATTAACTCCCGGACATGCTATTATCAAAATAAACCGGATAGGCATTTGCGGAACTGATCTGCATGCTTTTGAGGGTACACAGCCATTTTTTAGTTATCCGAGAATTTTGGGACATGAGTTGGGTGGTGAGTTGGTTGATTTTGACGATGCCCCCGGCTTTACCAAAGGCGAGGCGGTAACCTTTATCCCCTACTTTAACGATGGTACTTGTATTGCCTGCCGCAGCGGTAAACCAAATTGTTGCCAAAAGATTAAAGTATTTGGTGTACATGTTGATGGTGGCATGGCCGAATATGTTTCGGTACCAAGTTACTCGCTGATCCATGGCGAGGGTTTAAGTGCTGATGAATTGGCTTTGGTTGAGCCATTGGCTATTGGCGCGCATGGTGTTCGCCGTGCGGATGTGCAGCCAGGTGAATTTGTGCTGGTGGTTGGTGCGGGCCCAATTGGTTTGGGGATTATGGAATTTGCCCGCATTGCCGGCGCGCAGGTTATTGCGATGGATATTAATGAGAACCGCCTTGATTTTTGTAAGAACAAGTTAAAAGTTCATCATACGATTAACGCTGCAACGCAAGATGTGGATGCCGCTTTACGTGAGATAACTAATAATGATTATCCTACGGTAGTGATTGATGCTACAGGGAATTTAAAAGCTATAACCAATGCATTCCAATACATGGCACACGGAGCGCGTTATGTTTTGGTGGGATTACAAAAAGGCGAGTTGAATTTTAGTCACCCGGAGTTTCACAAACGCGAGGCTACTTTAATGAGCAGCCGTAACGCTACCCGCGCCGATTTTGAGCATGTGATTGCCAGTATGAAAAAGGGTTTGGTTGACCCGACAAACTACATTACCCACCGGGTTAAGTTTGACGAGGTAAAAGATAATTTTGCCAGCTGGCTTGATCCGAAAAATGGGGTGATCAAGGCGATGGTGGAGTTATAGATTCAGATATTGTAATTAATTAACAATTAAATAATAATTGAACTATCTGAAGAAAAGCGTATTTTGGTAGCTTATCACGATATGCGGTTCAAGAAGTTCTACCTAACCTTAATTTTTGCTTTTTTGTTAAATGGTGTAGCCAACGCCGCTACATTTATTGTAACCTCAAACGCGGATACCGGCCCCGGCACGTTGCGCGAAGCCTTAAACAGTGCAGCAGCTAATGGTACAACCGGGCAAGATATTATCCAGTTTAATCTTTCTGGATCTTTAATATCCGATCGTACCATTAGGCTTAAAAGTTCGTTACCTTTAATCACATCCAATGTGGTAATTGATGGAACAACTCAACCAAGTAGCACGTTTGGTGTATCAGACAGTAAAGTAATTATTGAGCCCGAAACCTCGCCAGCATTTTTTAATGCCCTGATTATAGCCGGAGATTATATTTCGACAAACGTTACTACAGGAATTGAGATCTATGGTCTTTACATTCGCAATTTTGCCCAGATCACGAATCTTGCTATATATAACGCATCACATGGTTCAGCTATTTATATCCAGGGTAATTCAAACGGAGTTATCATTGGCGCACCGGGCAAGGGTAACGTAATTTGCGGTAATGTTTATGGCATTTACAATAACAACACCAATTACTATAATATTACTACCTCTACTATTTCTATTCAAAGCAATATCATCGGGTTAACAGATGATGGTAAAACGGCAAACAGTAATATTTACGGTATCAATATTTCTAACTTTAGCTCAATTAACATTGGTGGCGATAATGCCAATATGGGTAATACCATAGCTGCCTGTGTTACCTGTGTAGGGATACCAGCCAATTACTATTTCAATACGGTTACCCAAAACACAGTTATTAAAAACAATAAAATTGGTACAGATTACACAGGTACTATCGACTATAAGCAAAACCCGCTTTTTTTAACATCGTCGTTTTTAAAAACCTACGGTATTAACTTAAACTCAAGTAGTAGCACAACCAATACGCTTGATATCTCATCTAATATTATCTCGGGGCAAATTGGTTATGCCGTTTTTGTAGCCGCGGCAAATTATAGCATTAAAAATAATAAAATAGGTACCGATGTTACAGGGACACAAAACCTGGGTAATTACGAGGGGATCCGATCTGACGTAAGCGCCCGTGGTAATATTGGAGGTACAGGAGCTACCGATAAAAACATTATAGGGTTTAATACTTATGGTATAGAGGTTGCTAACAGTTCGCAGGTTTTAATTTCGCAAAACAGTATTTTTTGTAATACAGGTTATGGTATTGGGGTATCCTCATCATCATACACGGTGCCATATGTTCAGGTGCTTACTTTTAAAAGTAGTGTAGTAGCTGGTATAGCTACACCCAATTCAACAATAGAACTGTTTTACTCGGATGATTGTCCGGGAAGTACTTGCCAAGGCAAAGAGTATATTACGTCCGTACAATCTGATGGAGCAGGAAAGTGGTCGTACTCAGGTACTATTAATGGTACTGTTGTGGCAACGGCAACCAATGCTCAAAAAAACACCTCTCCGTTTTCGTCACTTAGTTTACTGGCTAACGAGGCTGTTATTAAACAATACACCTGCGCTTATAATGGCAGTATAACTATTCCGCAACTGCGTGATGGTATATTGTTTCATTGGGATAAAAAGGAAGATAACGGTACACTTACACCGCTTGGCGATACCCAGAGTATTGATCAGCTATTGCCCGGGAACTATGTTTTAACTATTCAATATCCGGGAGGTTGTCAAAAAGTATCGCAAATATTCAACATTACCGATCAGCACATCAAGATACTACAGATCAATCCGCCAACACCTCAATGTAGGCAAAAAAGTTTCCCGATAAGCGCGCTTATTGCCGGCGGAACAGGCACCATTGTTTATAAATGGGTAAATGCATCAAACGTTACTGTGGCAACGGGTCTTTCTGCCAATATACCCGAAGGTACTTACACTTTGCAAATAACAGATGCTACAGGTTGTGCACCCGTTGTATCTGACCCGATTGTTATTAAAGCCAAACCTGGTCCTGATCTTGACATCAATAGTCGTGTTATCAAAACTGCTCAATGCGGTGTTCCGGAAGGTGCCATTACAGGTTTAAAATTACTACCGGGTATTGGCACGGCTACTTACTCATGGAAAACCTACCCCGGCGGTGTTGAGGTTGGTACAGATCTGGATCTGAAAAATGTATTGGGCGGCAGTTATACCATTACCCTGTATGATCAGAGTGAATGTAGTAACTATACCTACCCTACTGTGTTTACTATCCCTACAACCAATTCGGTATTTATTGGCGAAGCCAATATAACTCAACCAAAATGTGGTTTGAATAACGGAGCGTTAACTATACCGGCAGGTAATATTACCAATGCATCGGTATTTAAATGGTATGGCCCTAGCGGTGCCGAGTTAACCCAATATCAAAACAAGTTAACCCTTACAAGCCTTGATGCCGGTACTTATACCATTACCGCTACCAATCCGGTAACGGGCTGTAATAATTCAAGGTCGTTTAATGTGATTCGGATACAACCGGATGCTTATACTTTTGTGCCTTCGGTAACTGATGCTACCTGCGATCTGGATAATGGCAGCATTGCGCTTAGCTTTACCAGTGCATTTGAGCCAATTACTTATACTTGGACAAACCAGACAGGGGCAATTGTAGGTCACGGTAAATCAATTAATAATCTGGCTCCCGGCACCTATTATCTGGCTGTAACCGATAGAAACTCTTGTGCCACGCCTTTGTTGGCACAGTACACCATAGCTAAAATACCTAAACTAGTTTATGATGCAGCAAATAACCCTGTTGTGGTTAACGATATCTGCCACCAGCAATTGGGCAAAATAAGTGGTATTGTTGTTAATGGTGGTGTGCCGCCATATAATTATAAATGGGTAAACACAAACGGTGATGTGGTTGGCACATCGGCGGATTTGAATAATGTTATTGCGGGTGACTATACCTTAACTGTTACCGATGCAACAGCGTGTGGTATGTTAAACAGCTTGCCCACAGTAACAATAGGTAATGACGAGAATATCCCGCCGGGACCAGTAATATATGGTGCGAAAATATGTTCGCCCGAGGTGTTAACGCTTAGGGTAGTAAACCCAATTAAGGGAGTATACAAATTGTACAAAAGCGCTACCGAAATTGTGCCCGATCAAACCAATACAAGCGGTGAGTTTGTGCTTAACGTAAAGGAAACCAATGATTATTATGCAACCTATAGTATTGGAAGCTGTGAGAGCCCCCGCACCAGGGTACATGTTGAGGTGATACTGGTTGAGATTAAAATGGCCAATACCATTACACCTAATGGCGATGGCGTTAACGATGTTTGGAATATTTCCGGACTCGAAAAATTCCCGGGTACTATTGTGCAGATCTTTAACCGTGCCGGTCAGCAGGTATTTGAATCAAAAGATTACCCTCAACCTTTTGATGGTAAATTTAATGGTAAGTTTTTACCTGCAGGTACTTATTATTATCTCATCAATCTGAACACAACCTGCGGTATGATATCAGGTAATTTAACCATTGTGCATTAAGCAAAAATAAAAGGGGTGTATCTGTACAGATATACCCCTTTTAACTAATATTTTTAAGTTCTTATTTCGCTGCAACTGCTGCTTCGGCTAACCAAATAAATTCGTGTACGAAAGTATCGATCTGGTTTTGGAATGATGCATCCAGTAAATTACCCTTAGGGTCAAATTTTTTGTCGACACCAGGTACAACAAACATGTAAGGTAAGGCTATACCGAACAAGGCGTTAACCAATAGCTGTAATTGTTGCGTTGCCCGGATGCCACCAAACGCGCCCGGAGATGCTGTTGATAAGCCAAAAACTTTATGGTGCTGCTTAGGGAAATGATCTAACAAGTTTTTTAATGCCGGGGAATAGCTACCATTGTACTCCGGACTAACCAATATGAAAGCATCGGCGCTAAACATGCGTTGGGCAATTTCTTTATGATCATCGGGTGCAGCATCGGCATTAACATATACGGTTTGTAGCGGCGGGAAAGGATGGTTGCGCACATCGATCAAGCCAATGTTATGGCTTGTTTTTTCGCTTAGTACTTTTTGTAGGAAAAGGGCAACGCGATAGGTTAAACTTTGTTCGCGCGGACTGCCAGATATAATTTCGATATTCATTGTGTGTATTTGTGGTTATATGTCCATTCGGGAAGGAAAGAGAATGGCAATTTGTGTTTCTAGTTCTCGTTTTTGTTGGCGGCTTTAGCGGCGGCCATGGTTATTGATGGTTTACCGATGATCTTGTAGCTGCCTTCGCCTTTTAAAATGGATGCTACAAGGGCTTTATCCTGCATGGTTTTAACAGCCTGAGCCAACTCCTTGTCGTATCTAAAATTGCATTCGTAGCGGCCCTTATCATAGTAATAGCGTGATGTGATCTCGTTTTCCAGGATCTGTTTAATTTCAGATTTGTGTTGCTCCAGATCATTGGCCTTCGCAGCAGCAAGTTTGGCTTGTAATGCTTCAAACTCCGGTTTTATCTGGTTAAACTCTTCGTCTTTGGTGGCGGCGTTCTTTAACTCTTTCAGTACTTTTTCTGATGGGTTGCTATAGTTGTAATCCTTTTTGCTTAGGTACTTTGTGAACTCGGCAAAATCGCCATCGCTTAAAGCAAAGTTTTTGGCCGGAGATATTTGCGCGTGCGCGTTGCGGTATTGGGTAGCGTAATCAAAGATGAGCAACTTGCCCACTAACGATTGAGTAATGTTTGCAAAACGCTCCTGCTTAACCACCTGGTCCGGATAGATTGCGCTGCCATCATAAACAGAACGGCCGTCTTTGGTTTTAAACTCATGCATGGTTGAATCGGCAACGCGGTCAACCGAGCCATCATCTTTACGGTGAGTATAATCTAAAGATTGAATACATCTGCCGGAAGGTGTATAATATTTAGCGATGGTGATTTTTACCAAACTGTTAAAAGGCAGGTTAAACGTTTGTTGTACCAAGCCTTTACCATAACTGCGCTGGCCGATGATAACTGCGCGGTCCAGATCCTGCAAAGAACCGGCAACGATTTCGGAAGCCGAAGCCGAGTGGTTATTTACTAATACTACCAAAGGCAAATTAGGCTCTAGGGGGTTATTGTAGGTTTTGTAAGTGTAATTCTTTTCTCTAACCTTTCCTTTTTGTGATACTACCTCAACATCTTTGGCAACAAACAGGTTTACTATTTTAACAGCTTCCTGCAAAATACCGCCACCGTTTGAGCGCAGATCGAGGATGATGCCACTCGGGTTATTCTTTTTCAGGGTAACTAATGCGTTGGTTACCTCATCGCCGGAGTTTTCTAAAAACTTATCGAGTTTGATATAACCCATGTTGCCATCAACCATACCGAAGTACGATACGTTAGGTTGTTTGATCTCGTCGCGTATCAGGTTTTTTTCTATTGGTGATGAAACTCCTTCGCGTTTTAAAAGGAGTTTGATGGGTGAGCCTTTGCTCCCTTTTAATAATTGACTAACCTGATCGCCGGTTTTGGTACTCAGGTCAATATCATTAATTCTTAAGATCTCGTCTCCGGCCCTAATATCAGCCTTTTGAGCCGGGAAGCCTTCGGAAACTTCAGATATGAGCGTCTTTTTTTCTTTTGTGAATATGCCCGCGCCAATACCGCCATATTGGGTGCTTACGTATTTAAGCTTATAATCTTCAATTTCCGATTCGGGGATGAATTCGGTATAGGGATCAAGGTTATCCAGCATGGCATCCACGCCGGTTTTAACCAGCTTGGCGGGGTTAACCTCGTCAACATAGTTAACGTTTATCTCTTTGTAAACCGCCGTAAAAACATCAAGGTTTTTTGAGATCTGGAAAAGGTCTTCGCTAAAACTCCATAGCATCAGTGGCAACGAAACCATTACCGCACCAATCGCTATCTTTCTGTATGTTTTGGTCATCACAAATCGCCTTTCCATATATGGTAGTATTACTTTAAAATATAAAAGTAATAAAAAAGGCGGTGTGTTTTGAATGCGCCTAAAATTTTACAAACGGTTGTTATCCATGTTCACCAAAGCTTTTTTTAAGGTGAAAACAACGTACTCGCGTTTGCGGTTAACCAGGGCCATTAAGCGGGCTATCAGGTCTTCTTCCTGGCCTTCGGCATAGGTTAGCTGCGCATCGGTAAGATGGTTGTACTTGCGCTGCACTTTAATTTTTATTCTTTCCCAGTCTTTATTGCTGATCGTGATCTCGGCCATTGCTGTTGTAATTTTGAACAAAAATAAAAAAAATCGGTTCTATATGGTGTATTATTAAATTTGGTATATCAATTGTTGCAATTTATCGGTTATAAACTCAACAACATCATCATGAAAAAGTATTTATTCAGTTTAGTTGCACTGATAATTATCAACGCAAGCGCAAAGGCCCAGTTTACTTTGGGAGTTAAAGGCGGCGTTAATGTTTCAAAATTGAATACGGATGACTACACGCAATCAAACGTGGCGGGCTATTTGGTAGGCGCTTTCGCGCGATTTGGTAAAGGCCTTTACCTGCAGCCCGAAGTATATGTAGGCAGTAAAGGCGGGCAGTTTAATTACGATACCAAGGGCAGTACTATTGGCGGGGATGCCAAGGTAAGATTTACCACGCTTGACGTTCCGGTGTTGATTGGTGAATCATTTGGTGCCAGCCACTTTAATGTGAGGGCCATGGTTGGGCCGGTATATTCTTACCTGCTGGATAGGAACGCTACCTTCTCGGATAACTTAAGCGCTGCCTATAAAGACTTAGGTGATTATAACCACAGCAGTTTAGGTTACCAGGCGGGTTTGGGTGTTGATTTAGGAAACATAGCTTTAGATGCCCGTTACGAAGGTGGCCTAACCACGCTCAACAAAAAATATGGTGATCGCCCACATTTATTCAATTTTACCATCGGCTTTAAAATATTATAAGTTTAAGACTATTATAATCTTATACAATAACGCCCTGGTAGTCCCGGGGCGTTTGTTTTTTGTGGAATGTGAAAATTGATTATAAACTGTGGCTGTAATTTCGATTTACTTGCTGATAGTCCGTATTTTGACGGCTAAAATTAAACTATATTAACATATACATAAGCTATTTTATCTGCACTGCCATTTGCTGAGTAAATAATCGGCAAATTAGCGCAAGCAATTCTATCAAATAAGCGGTTAAGGCCAATTGTTCGGGAACGATTGCGTAGTTTTTTTCAAGCATAAATAGTAGTTCCTAACATAAAACTCCTTAAAATTGCTTGGGGAAAATGCAATAGAAAAGCCAATAACCACATCTATTATAAACCAATATGCAAATTCAAAAATTATTTGACCTGTCGGGCAAAACAGCTATTGTAACAGGAGCTAACCGGGGTATAGGTAAAGCTATGGCTTTATCACTTGCCGAAGCTGGTGCGGATATCATTGCCGTATCGGCAAATATCGCTTTAAGCGGAAGCGAAGTGGAGAAAGAGGTAACCGCTCTTGGCCGCAAGTTTAAAGCTTACCAATGCGATTTTGGCAACCGTGTATCCTTAGAGGCTTTTGCTAAACAGGTACTGGCCGAAAATGAAGTGATAGATATTCTGGTAAATAACGCCGGTACTATTATGCGTAAACCCGCCGCCGAACACCCGAATGATTACTGGGATACGGTGATCAACATTAATCTGGACGCACCATTCATCCTAACCAGAGAAGTTGGCCGCCGGATGTTGGAGCAAGGACATGGCAAGGTCATCTTCACCGCGTCGTTATTAACCTTTCAGGGTGGTATCAATGTTCCGGGATATGCAGCGAGTAAGGGAGCCATTGGCAGCTTAACCAAAGCTTTCGCCAACGAGTGGGCATCAAAAGGAGTTAACGTGAACGCTATCGCGCCGGGTTATATCTCAACTGATAACACCGAAGCTTTAAGAGCTGATCCGGACAGAAGCAAATCGATATTAGATCGTATCCCTGCAGGCCGTTGGGGCGAGGCAAGCGACTTGGGTGGTGCAACCATCTTTTTGGCATCATCAGCATCCGATTATATCAATGGCGTAATTCTGCCGGTTGATGGTGGATGGATGGGACGATAGGGAAGAAGAATCAAGAGACAAGAATCAGGAATCAAGAAAAAATTTATACGCGGCATTGAAATCAGTGCGATCAGATAAATCATAAAATCAACGGTAAAACACAATGGAACAACGATATCATAACAGCGCGAAAGAAGTAAGCACTATGGCTACTGCCGATTTGCGCGCTAATTTTTTAGTAGATACTTTAATGAAGGCTGACGAGATCACCTTTACTTACAGTCATTACGACCGTGTAATTGTTGGTAGCGCGGTACCTGCAAATGGCCCTATCCCTTTACCAAATTATCCTGAACTGCGTGCCGAGTATTTTTTAGAGCGCCGCGAACTGGGTATCATCAACATTGGTGGTCCGGGCGAGATCGAGATCGATAATAAAACCTTTCCTATCAATAAACTGGATTGTGTTTTTGCTGGCAAGGGATCACAAAACGTAACCTTTAAAAGTTTGGATGCTGCCAACCCAGCACAATATTACTTATTATCGGCACCAGCCCATAAAGAGTATCCAGCCGCTTTATTGAAGAAAGAAGATGCTACCCCGGTAAGCATTGGCTCGCCTGAAACATCTAACGCGCGTACTATTTACAAGTACATTCACTTAGAGGGTATCCGCAGCAGTCAGTTGGTGATGGGTTTAACCGTGCTGAGTACTGGTAGTGTTTGGAATACTATGCCATCGCACACGCACGATCGCCGTATGGAAATGTACTTCTACTTTGATGTAACTCCTGGCCAGGTTGTATTACACCTGATGGGCGAACCACAGCAAACCAAACATTTGGTAATGAAAAATAACGAAGCTGTTATTTCTCCGCCATGGTCAATCCACTCTGGTTGTGGTACGGCTAATTACTCATTTATTTGGGGTATGGCTGGTGAGAATCAGGTTTACAGCGATATGGATCCTGTTGCTATCGACGAATTGAAATAATTATAATGAATAAGATATTAAAGTTAAGTTTTGGCCTGCTGGCGATAGGTAATTGCGCATTAGCGCAGTTCCCGGGCATGAGTTTGCCTAAAGTAAAGCAGGTGGGCTTTAAAACCGATACGGTTAATATCAAAAAATATAATGCTTTGGGTGACGGCATAACGCTAAACACCCAAAGTATTAACGATGCTATTACCGCCTGCAGCGAAAAGGGCGGCGGTGTAGTATTAATACCGGGTGGGGTATGGCTTACCGGCCCGGTCGAGTTAAAAAGCAATGTGAACCTGCATTTGGAAAGAGATGCGGTTTTGTTGTTCACCAAAGATTTTACCCAATACCCAATTGTTGAAGGTACTTATGAGGGTCAGCCAGCCGGCAGATGTAAATCGCCGATATCGGGTAAAGATTTACAAAACGTAGCCATCACCGGAAGCGGTATCATCGATGGAAACGGCGATGCATGGCGCATGGTTAAAAAAGATAAGCTGACCGAAACCCAATGGCAGGATAAAATTGCTTCGGGCGGATTTTTGAGTGCTGATAAAAAAACCTGGTACCCGTCTGAAAAGTCGCTTAAAGGATCGGAAGCTAAAGACCCCGGCGTTTTAAAAGATGGCCGTACTGTTAAAGATTTTGAAGTTTATAAAGATTTTTTACGCCCCAACATGGTTGTACTCAACAACTGTAAAAGGGTATTGCTCGAGGGTGTTACCTTCCAAAACTCACCTGCATGGAACTTGCATCCGTTTTTATGTTCTGACTTGACGCTTCGAGGTGTTAATGTGAAGAACCCCTGGTATGCACAGAATGGTGATGGTATCGATTTGGAATCGAGCAACAATACATTGATCGAGAACAGCACTTTTGATGTTGGCGATGATGGGATCTGCATCAAATCTGGTCGTGATGAGGCTGGCCGTAAGCTAGGTAAGCCAACCGAAAATGTGATCGTTCGTAACTGCGTGGTTTATCATGCACATGGCGGTTTTGTTATCGGCAGCGAAATGAGCGGCGGTGCAAAAAACATCTTCGTTTATAACTGTTCGTTTATTGGTACCGATGTTGGCCTGCGTTTTAAAACTACCCGTGGTCGTGGTGGCGTAGTGCAAAATATTTATGTTAATAATATTAACATGAAGGATATTTTAGGCGAAGCTATTTTATTCGACATGTATTATAGCGCTAAAGATCCTGTGCCTTTGGCCGGCGAGAAACGCGAAACACCAAAAGTTGAGATGCTGCCTGTTACCGAGGCTACCCCTCAGTTTAAAGATTTCCACGTAAGCAATATTGTTTGCAATGGAGCGGGCACAGCGCTATTTATCCGTGGTTTGCCGGAGATGAATATTTTAGGATTGTATTTGAGCGATATGGTTATCCAGGCAAAAAAGGGAATTGTTTGTACCGAGGCTACCGGGGTGTACATCAACAATTTTAAGATGGTTACCACCGATACCAAGCCGGTGATCAGTATTGATAACAGTAATAGCATTAACCTGGATAACGTTAGTTATAATGCAGGCAGTGAGTTACTATTCAAAATCTCGGGCACCAGAACTGACGATATTTCGGTGAAAAATACAGACACCAAAGCGGCTAAAAATAAAATTGAGTTTGCAGATAGGGCAAGCGCTAAATCAATTGTCATTAAATAAACCAGGATGAAGAAGAACTTGAAATGGGGTATTGTGTTGCTGTCGGCATTAGTTGTCACAAATACATTTGCTCAGGATAAACCTTTATCGCAAAAAATTGCGGCCACTATAATGAAAACCTGGTCTGCCGATACTTCAGGCGGTGCCAAGGCATTCAGAAAGTGGAACTATGATGAGGGGGTGATATTGAGAGGTATGGAAGGCGTTTGGTTGCAAACCGCTGATCGCCAGTATTTCAAATACATCCAGCAAAGCATGGATAACCTGATCAGTGCTGATGGGAGTACGATTACCGGTTACAAAGCTGATGCTTATACTTTAGATAACCTGCTATGCGGCCGCAACTTGTTGTTGTTATATAATACTGTTGGTACAGCCAAATATTACAAAGCCGCTACTACTTTATACGATCAGATAAAAACACACCCACGTACTCCGGAAGGTGGTTTTTGGCACAAAAAAATATACGAACAGCAAATGTGGCTCGATGGCTTGTATATGGGCGATACGTTCTATGCGCAGTATGCTGCCGATTTTCATCAGGATGCTGCGTTTGATGATATAGCCAACCAGTTTATTGTGATGGAGCAGAAAGCGAGAGACTCTAAGACAGGCTTACTTTACCATGGCTGGGACTCGAGCAAGAAACAAAAATGGGCCGATCCTAAAACTGGTTTGTCTCCAAACTTTTGGGGCCGTGCTGTAGGTTGGTACGCTATGGCTGTGGTTGATGTACTGGATTACCTTCCGGCGAACCACCCCAAACGCCCGGAGATTATTGCCATATTGAACAGGCTTGCAACAGCTATCCAAAAATACCAGGACCCAAAAACAGGTGTATGGTATGATATTTTGGATAAGCAAACCGAAAAAGGTAATTATTTAGAATCGTCCGCATCGAGCATGTTTTTATATGCTTTGGCAAAAGGTATCCGTAACGGTTATTTGCCTGATAGCTATCTGGCTACAGCCAATAAAGCTTACGCAGGTATCCAAAAAGAATTTATTGAGACAGATGCTCAAGGCAACACCAATTTAAAAGGAACAGTTACCGTATCAGGCTTAGGTGGTAACCCTTATCGCGATGGTAGCTATGCTTATTACATGAGTGAAAAAGTGATCACGAATGATGCTAAAGGTATCGGCGCGTTTTTACAGGCATCGGTTGAAATGGAACGTTTAGCCAACCGCAATTTAGGTAAAGGCAAAACCGTGATACTGGATTCTTATTTTAATGATGAGCATAAAAAGGATGTAAAGGGTAACACCATTTCTTTCCATTACAAATGGGACGAAGAGGATAATAATGGGTTTACCTTTTTTAATAATGTGTTTGAAAATTATGGTGTAAAAACAACCACGTTATTTGATGCGCCTACTGCGGATAATCTGAAAAAGGGAGATATCTACATTATTGTTGATCCGGATATTCCGAAAGAGAATCCGAACACCAAATATATTGAGGAAGCTCATGTAAAGTCTATCAGCGATTGGGTTAAAGCTGGCGGTATGCTTATCGTGTTAAACAATGATACTGGCAATGCTGAGTTTAAACACCTGAATAAACTGATGGCCAAATTTGGGATCCAGTTTAATGAGGATAGCCGCAACCATGTAACTACACCACATTTTGAAACTGGAGCCATCAACATCCCGTCAACGGACCCGATATTTAAAACGGCTAAAAAGATCTATATCAAAGAGATCTCGACCTTTAAAGTAACTGCTCCGGCGGTAGCTTCGCTGGTTGATAATAAGGATGTGATTATCGCGACAGCGAAATATGGTAAAGGAACTATATTTGCCGTTGGCGACCCATGGTTTTACAATGAATATACTGATGGCCGCAAGCTACCGGCTGACTACGATAATTACAAAGCCGCGCAGGACTTGGTGAAATGGGCGCTTCAACAATTTAAGAAATAAGAAGTGAACAAATTAATAAGGCATATTCAATTGGTAATTATATCGGGTTTAACCTGCTATGGTTGGGCTTATGCGCAAGAGGTTAAAAAGGATCCTGTTGCCGAAAATATGCTGGTTTATCAACGTAATGTAGGCGGTTGGCCAAAGGCTGTTAACGAGGTGCCGGTTAATTATAATAAAGTATTAACCGATGAACAGCGGCAATCTGTTATGGCCGGAGCCAATGGAATTGATGCTACTATTGATAACAGTGCTACCTTTAAAGAAATAAACTACTTAGTAAAAGTGTATAAGCAAACCAATAATCCGGCTTATTTACAAAGTGCCGAAAAGGGAATTAAATACCTGCTTAAAGCTCAAAATAAACAAGGCGGCTGGCCGCAGTATTTTCCGGATACAAGATTATACCGCGCCCAGATCACGTTTAACGATAACGCCATGATCAATACCATGAACGTTTTGTTTGATGTGGCGCATGGGCTGAATGGTTTTGATGTGGTTGATAAAGCATTAATTCCGCAAGCTGACGCGGCTGTTCAAAAAGGAGTAGCCTGCATTATTAAAACACAAATTCGTCGTGATGGTGTGGCTACGGGCTGGTGCCAGCAATACGACCAGAATACGTTGAAACCTGCCATGGCACGTAAGTTTGAACTGGTAGGGAATTCCGCATCGGAAACTGTTGGCATAGTCATGTTTTTGATGAGAATAGATAAACCATCTGATCAGGTTAAAACAGCGGTTTCAAAAGCTGTAGAATGGCTAAATGGTGTTAAGATCGTAGGCTACAGATTTGAGCATTTTGCTGATCCATCACAGACTAATGGCAAAGGAGCAAGATTGGTAGCTGACCTGAATTCGACCATCTGGTCCAGATATTATGATATTAATACAGACAAGCCTTTCTTTTCTGGCCGAAACAGTGAGAAAGTTTTTGATTTACAACAGATAGAGAACGAACGCCGCACAGGCTATGCCTGGTATGGCACCTGGCCCGAAAAACTAATTGATAAAGCTTATCCGCAATGGGCTAAAAAGAACGGATTGGCAAATTAACACCTTTAAATAGTATGATACTTTCACAAGATAATTTAAAAAATATTGCTGTACCGGGTCTGATAGTTCCCGATGAAAAACTGTTTAGCTTGCCCGAAAAGGTATTACAGTTTGGCACCGGCGTTTTGTTGCGCGGGTTACCCGATTATTTTATTGATAAGGCCAATCGTCAAGGTATATTCAATGGTCGCGTTGTGGTTGTTAAATCAACTGATACCGGCTCGGCTACAGAGTTTGACCAGCAGGACAGTTTATACTCGCTTTCGATAAAAGGTATTGAGAATGGTGAGCGTGTTGAAGAAAATGTAATATGCTCGGCAATAAGCCGTGTATTAAGTGCCGGGAATAACTGGGCCGAGATTATGGAGTTTGCCCGTAACCCGGAACTACAAGTGGTGTTATCAAACACTACCGAAGTTGGTATCCAATTGGTTGAAAATGATAACATAGCTAATACCCCACCGGTATCTTTCCCTGGTAAATTATTAGCCGTTTTACATGAGCGTTACAATGCTTTAGGTGGAACTGCCAAAAGCGGTTTGGTAATTGTGCCAACTGAATTGATTGTTGATAACGGTAAAAAACTAAAAGCCATTGTTTTACAATTGGCATCTAACAATAACCTGAGCGGCGAATTTATCAATTGGTTAAACGACGCGAACTATTTCTGCAACTCATTGGTAGATAGAATTGTTCCCGGTAAACCAGATGCTAAGACTCAGGAGTTATTGGAGTCAGCAGGGGGTTATAAGGATGATCTGCGCATTGTGTCCGAAGTTTACAGCTTATGGGCCATTGAAGGCGGTGATAAGGTAAAATCGGTACTGACTTTTGCTGAGGCTGATAAAGGTGTGGTTATCGCTCCGGATATCGAGATCTTTCGCGAGTTGAAATTAAGATTGCTGAATGGTACACATACCATGAGTTGTGCGGTGGCATTTCTTTCGGGATTCCCGACTGTAAAGGTTGCTATGGATGATAAGGCATTTGGCGAGTTTATTCATGAGTTAATGATTCATGATATCGCTCCAGCTATCCCTTATGATGTATCAACAGAATTGAAACATGATTTTGCCGGTAAAGTATTGGACAGATTCCGTAACCCGCATATCGAGCACCAGTGGATCAGCATATCGGCGCAATATTCATCAAAAATTAAAATGCGTGTATTGCCTGTTTTACAACAGCATTACCGCACTACAGACGAAGTTCCACAATACCTGGCGTTTGGTTTTGCGGCTTTCCTTCGTTTTATGAAGGTTGTTAAAAACGAAAAAGGCGAATACATTGGCAGCAATAATGGTGTTGAATACAAAGTAACTGACGATAATGCAGCCATTTTTGCCGAGGCATGGAAATTGGATAGTTTGGAAGAGGTTGTTGAGAGCATCCTATCGAACGAAAACCTTTGGGACGGGCCAAACCTGACCATTTTACCGGGCTTTAAAGATGCGGTTTTAGAGAAACTGACTGCCATTACAGAACATGGTGTACTGGACCTGATCAGTAAAAAAGAATTAGAAAGTTAAGAGCATGAAGCAGAGAATATTAAAAGTGCATCCATCAGATAATGTTGTTGTTGCACTAACAGATCTTCAACCGGGCGAAACTGTAGAGTACGCAGGCAGAACCTATACTGTTAAAGAATTTATAGCAGCCAAACATAAGTTTGCCGAAGACCTGATTAAGCAGGATGAGCAAATTATTATGTATGGTGTATTGGTTGGTAAAGCACAAAGCGATATTCAGGCAGGTGGCTTATTAAGCACCGCTAACGTTAAACATGCGGCGAGTGGTTTTTTAACCGCTCAGCATCATGATGAATGGGCAAAACCAGATACTTCAAAATGGGCAGGTAAAACCTTTAACGGTTTTCACCGTGAGGATGGCAGTGTAGGTACAGGCAATTTTTGGTTGGTTATCCCGATGGTATTCTGCGAGAACCGTAACCTGGAGGTGCTACAAGATGCATTGGTTAAGCCATTAGGTTATGGACGCCATAACTCTTACCATACAAAAGCACAGCAACTGATCAATCTGGTAAAGCAAGGTGGCAGTGTTGATCAGGTTTTATATACCGAAGTAAAAGATGGTTTGGCTGTTGATAAAGCAAGCCGTGTATTCCCTAATGTAGATGGTATTAAGTTTTTGACTCATAATGGAGGTTGTGGTGGTACCCGTCAGGATGCAACTGCGCTTTGTGGGTTGTTGGCAGGTTATATTACTCACCCCAACGTTGCAGGTGCTACAGTAATGAGCTTAGGTTGCCAGAACGCTCAAGTTTCGATATTGGAAGAAGAGATTAAAAAGCGCTCTCCTAATTTTAATAAACCTTTGTATGTGTTGGATCAGCAAAAGGTTGGTAAAGAGTCCGATTTGTTAGAGTTGGCCATTCGCCAAACTATGGCTGGATTGATCGAAGCTAATAACAATGTTCGTCAGCCAGCACCTTTAAGCAAGATTACCATTGGTTTGGAATGTGGCGGATCTGATGGTTTTTCTGGTATATCGGCCAACCCGGCTATTGGTTACACTTCCGATCTGCTGGTGAGTTTGGGCGGTTCGGTTATTTTGGCCGAGTTCCCTGAGCTTTGTGGTGTTGAACAAAATTTGATTGACCGGTGTGTTGATAAAGAAAAGGCAGACCGCTTTAGCTATTTAGTTAAAACATATGCTCAACGCGCCGAAGAAGTAGGTTCTGGTTTTGATATGAACCCTTCACCTGGTAATATTAAGGATGGTTTGATTACTGATGCCATCAAATCTGCAGGAGCTGCAAAAAAAGGTGGAACCTCTCCTGTTGTTGATGTATTGGATTATCCCGAAAAGGTAACTAAACCGGGCTTAAATTTATTGTGTACTCCGGGTAATGATGTGGAAAGTACCACTGCTGAAGTTGCTTCGGGTGCTAATGTAGTGCTGTTTACAACAGGTTTGGGTACACCAACGGGTAACCCTATTACTCCGGTTATTAAAATATCAACCAATACCAAACTGTTCAACAAAATGAGCGACATTATTGATATCGACACAGGTTCGATCATTGATGGTGATGAAACCATTGAGCAGGCCGGTGAGCGTATTTTAGATTACGTTGTAAAAGTAGCCAGTGGCGAAATTGAAGTAAGTGCGGTTCGCCACGGTCAGGATGATTTTATTCCATGGAAACGCGGTATATCACTATAAAAACAAATATGAAACTATCGGTGTAATCATCACAAACACCGGTACAACCCCAATATAATGAAGAAGTTCTTAGACGAAAATTTTTTGCTGCAAAGCGCAACGGCACAAAAGCTTTATCATGACTATGCTAAAGAGATGCCTATTATAGATTATCACTGCCACCTGCCGCCAGACCAGATAGCAGCTGATATGAATTTTAACAACATTACCCATGCCTGGTTATATGGCGACCATTACAAATGGCGTGCTATGCGGGCAAATGGTGTTAATGAGCGTTTTATTACCGGTAATGCTTCAGATGAAGAGAAATTCCAGAAATGGGCGGAAACCGTGCCTTACACTCTGCGTAACCCACTTTATCACTGGACGCACCTGGAATTGCAACGTTACTTTGGCATAGATGCTATTTTAACTGGCGACAACTGGAAAGAGATTTACGACGAAACTTCGGCTAAGCTGCAAACTAAAGAATTTTCGATCCAGAGTTTGATTAAAAGGATGAACGTAAAGGTGATCTGTACTACAGATGACCCTATCGATAACCTGGAGCATCACCAAAAGATTGCTAAGGATGGCGCGGTAGCTAAAATTGCTCCTGCATTTCGTCCCGATAAGGCGATGCATGCAGACGATGTTCCGGCTTTGAATATTTATATTGATAAGGTTGCTGCGGTTAGCGGTATTGAGGTAAATAGCTTTGAGGATTATTTGAACGCGTTGAAAAATCGTCATGATTATTTTGCGGCTAATGGTTGCCAGGTATCTGACCATGGTTTGGAGCAAATTTATGCTGAGGATTATACAGATGCGGAGATAGGCACCATTTTCAAAAAGATCCGTGCTAACGAAGCCATTACTTATTCTGAATTGTTAAAATTCAAATCGGCAATGTTGTACCAGTTTGCCATTTGGGATCATGAAAAGGGATGGGTTCAGCAATATCACTTAGGTGCTTTGCGTAACAACAATGCCCGTGCATTATCAAACTTGGGTCCGGATACAGGTTGGGATTCTATCGGCGATTTTAGCCAGGGTGTAACCTTATCTAAGTTTTTAAACCGTTTGGACTCAACCGACCAGTTAACCAAAACTATACTTTACAACCTTAACCCACGCGATAACGAATTAATGGCTACCATGATTGGTAACTTTAACGATGGATCTGTTGCGGGTAAAATTCAGTTTGGCTCGGGCTGGTGGTTTTTGGATCAAAAGGATGGTATGACCAAGCAATTGAATACTTTATCAAACATGGGCTTAGTAAGCCAGATGGTTGGTATGTTAACAGATTCGCGCAGCTTTTTATCGTTCCCTCGCCATGAGTATTTCCGCAGAATATTGTGTAACCTGTTTGGCGATGATATTGAGAACGGCGAATTGCCTAACGATATTGAATGGGTAGGAAAGATCATTCAGGATATTAGCTATAATAACGCTCAAAAATATTTTAACTGGTGATAAGTAAGGTGTTATGTTTTGGCGAGTTGCTGCTGCGGGTTTCGCCCGCACCTCAGGATGCTGATGCCGAAAAACACCCCTTTTTACTATACATGGGCGGTGCGGAGGCTAATGCCGCAACCGCTTTGGCAGGATGGAATGTTCCGGTAAAATATTGTACTGTTTTACCGGACAATTTCATGTCTCATCACTTGATAGATTACCTTGAATACAAAGGGATCTTTACTTCTTCTATCTTATTTGCGGGTAACCGTATTGGCGTTTATTATTTAGAACGTGGTGCTGATTTAAAAGGCAGTATGGTTTATGACCGTGACCGATCGTCGTTCTCTGAACTAAAACCGGGAATGATCGATTGGGATAAGGTGCTTCGCGATGTATCATGGTTTAACTTTACAGCTATCAGCCCTGCATTGAACCAAAACGTAGCGGACGTTTGTTTAGAAGCTTTGGAAGCTGCATCCCGTAAGGGAATCACCATTTCTGTTGATCTGAACTATCGCTCACGTTTGTGGAAATATGGCAAGCAACCTGTTGAGATTATGCCCGAGCTTGTAAAACATTGCGATGTAATTATGGGCAATATTTGGAGTGCTAATACTTTGTTGGAGACAGCTATTGATAGCGACATCCACGGCAAGCAAAGCAAGCAGGCTTATCTTGATCATTCGGCGGCTACAGCGGCAGAGATCATGCAATTATTTCCTAAATGTAAAACGGTTGCTAACACCTTCCGCTTTGATAGCGATGGCGATAATTTGAAGTATTATACCGCTTTGCATACCGGGGGAGAAAACTACCATTCGCATGAGTTTACTTGTGAGGGTGTTGTTGACCGCTCCGGTAGCGGCGATTGCTTTATGGCGGGTTTAATTTATGGCCTCTATAATCACCATGAACCGCAGGAATTGTTGAATTACGCAACTGCCGCAGCGTTTGGTAAATTGCAAGAGCAAGGCGATGCTACTGGGCAGGATGTGTTGACGGTAAAGAAAGTTAAAGCAACCGATTAATTACAGATCGGCATCGGAGTAACCGAGATCTACCCTTGTAAAAATATCTCCAGGCTCATTTATCGGGATTTTGGGTTGCCAGCCTTTAATGGGAACAGAATCAATTTCGGCATCGCGTAGTTTATATTGCGCGAAATTGAGGCGGTTGTAGGTGTCTTGCAGTTCACTTAGCTCATTAGCGGTAAAGCCGGCGAAGATAAATTTATCGGTGTCAAACTCATCTACAGCGGCGGTTACATAATAACCCTTCTCAGTTTTATCTATACGCTTTTTTAGTTTGGCCATGGTGATGATACATACTTCCTGGCCTGTTATGGTGTCTTGATTATCAGAAATATCGGTCACCTTGTAATCACGTTCAACGTTGATAATGTGCTGGCGCGAGAACCAATCGATGGTGCTGTCATTATCAAAAAAGCGCTCGTTAATATCTGTATCGTTATTAAAAACAACCCGATATTTATTTTCCTCGCTGTCGATTTCAAGCACGGTAGCCATCTCCAGATCAAGATCATCGAGGGTTGACATTTTGGTTGGGGATAGATCAACAATATCGCCAATGCAAATTTCTGTTTCTATAATCATGCTGATGATAAAACAAGAATAAGGCCAAAGGAGAGTGCTGTAGTAATATTGTGACAACAATTACTACACCCATAAGTAGTAGTAAAATGATATGTAGGCTTTTTCTACATCAAATCAAACCCAATATCTTTTCTGAAATAAACACCATCATAATATATCCTTGCCGCGTCGGCTGTAGCATGTTGCAGGGCCTCGAACAAATTATCCTGTAAGCTGGTTACAGCCAATACCCTGCCGCCTGCTGTTTTAATCACATCATTATTTAAAGTTGTACCTGCCTGGAATACGATGGAATCGCGCACGTTATCAATGCCGGTTATTTCTTTACCGTTGATGTAATCGCCGGGGTACCCACCGGCAACGCACATGATGGTGGCCGCGGTTTTATCTGAGATCTTTAACTCTTTGGTTTCCAGGTTTTCTTCGGCTACGCCTAAAAGGAGATCGGCAAAATCACTTTCGATACGCATCATTACGCTCTCGGTTTCCGGATCACCCATGCGGGCGTTGTATTCGATGGTGTAAGGCTCGCCATTGCAATTCATTAGTCCGATAAAGATGAAACCTTTGTAAGGTATGCCTTCTTTTTTTAAGCCCTCGATAGTTGGGATAACGATACATTGTTCAACCTTTTGCAGAAAATCGCCTGCGGCAAAATGTACCGGGGAAACTGAACCCATACCACCTGTGTTTAAACCGGTATCGCCTTCGCCAATTCGTTTGTAATCTTTGGCTTCGGGTAGTATTTTATAATTTTTTCCATCGGTTAAAACAAATACCGATAGCTCAATTCCTTGTAAAAACTGCTCGATCACTACTTTGGAGCTGGCTTCGCCAAATTTGGCATCTTGTAGCATGTTTACCAGTTCAAGCTGGGCTTCTTCTAAGGTTAGGCAAATCAATACGCCTTTTCCGGCTGCTAAGCCATCGGCTTTTAATACAACAGGTAAACCGGCTGTGGCCAGATAAGTTAGTCCATCCTGTAAAGTATCTTTAGTGAAAGTTTTTGAAGCGGCTGTTGGGATGTTATGCCTGAACATAAACTGCTTCGAGAAATCCTTACTGCCTTCCAGCTGCGCGCCTTCGGCTTGCGGGCCAATTACAGGGATGTGCTTTAGTTGCTCATCGGCCAGAAAGTGATCGTGGATACCTTTAACCAGAGGTTCTTCGGGGCCAACCAAAATCATGTTCACATTATTGGCCAAAGCAAACTGGCCAATGCCTGCAAAATCGGTAACTTTTAAGTTTACATTGGTGCCGTACTGGCTTGTTCCGGCATTACCGGGCGCAATAAATAACTGGCTGCATTTTGGGCTTTGCGAAAGTTTCCAGGCAAAAGCACTCTCCCTGCCGCCGGAACCAATGATAAGGATATTCATGGTGGCAAAGATAAAATTATAAAGACTACCTGATTAGAAGATTATTAAAAATTACCCGGTTTTTTACTGGTATGAAAAATAGCGTTAATAATAACCACACTATTCTCAATTTCATAAACGATTAAAAACGGAAAGCGATTAACTTTCGCAAAATGAAATTTTCCGGAAAACCTGATGGCATATATTAGTGGTGTTCTCTGAATATATTTTAAAGTAGTAAATACTTCTGTTTGAAACTCTTTACCTAAACCGGCTTTTTGTTCATCATACCAAAACGAAGACTCTTGCAGATCTATCCTTGCAGCTTCACTTATCCTTAGATCGTACATTAATCTTTATAGTTCATCGATGCTTTAACTTCTTCTATAGAATACAATTTCATTCTTCCCGACTTGTATTCAACTTCTCGTCGCAGTATTTCCTTTTGTTGCTCTTCGGTAAGAATAAGGTCGTCATCAAATACAGCGTTCCTTATCTGTTGCTTTTCAGCATCATCTAAGTTATGTATTGCTTCAAGCAATTGATCGATTGAAAGATTTACCGTCACCATACCCAAATTTAATAAAATAAGATTTAAAACACCACTACGTTTATGTAATTAACACCTGTTAACAGACTATTCCGGTCAATCGCTTAACTTTTCGGCAAATAAACCGTAATTTCGCCTGTCATTATGGCCTTTAAATTGCGGTGGCGCAATTGTTGTTTAAGCCATTTTATAAAATATAATAAACCATGTTGGGATTTATCAGTAAGCTTTTTGGTAACAAGAGTGACAGAGATGTCAAAGCAATACAACCTATAGTTGAAAAAATTAAAGCCGAGTTTGCCAAATTAGGCTCACTGAGCCATGATGAGTTAAGGGCAAAAACCCTCGATTTTAAACAAAGAATAAGTACAGGCTTAGCAGAAATTGACGCGCAATTAGCATCGTTAAAAACACAGGCCGAAGACCCGGAATTAGAAGTTAGCGCTAAAGTTGACTTATATACCGAGATAGATAAAATAGAAAAAGACCGCAACAAAGCGCTTGAAGCTATTTTGATGGAGATATTGCCGGAAGCTTTTGCCGTGGTAAAAGAAACTGCAAAACGCCTTACCGAGAATAAAACGATTGAAGTTACCGCTACCGATTTTGACCGTGAACTGGCTACCAAGAAAAAGAATGTAGTTATTAACGGCAATAAGGCAACACATGCTAACAGCTGGTTAGCTGCCGGAAACGAGGTTACCTGGAACATGGTACATTACGATGTGCAGTTGCTTGGTGGTGTGGTATTGCACCAGGGTAAAATATCAGAAATGGCTACGGGTGAGGGTAAAACTTTGGTTGCAACCTTGCCTGCTTATTTGAATGCAGTCGCCGGGCAAGGTGTTCATATTGTTACCGTGAATGATTACCTGGCCAAACGTGATAGCGAGTGGATGGGGCCATTATATGAGTTCCACGGGTTATCGGTTGATTGTATTGACAAGCATGAGCCAAACACCGAAGAGCGCCGCAACGCGTATTTAGCCGATATTACTTTTGGTACCAATAACGAATTTGGTTTTGATTACCTGCGTGACAATATGACACGCAGCCCTGAAGAGTTGGTACAACGCAAGCTACACTTCGCGATGGTAGATGAGGTCGATTCAGTTTTAATTGATGATGCCCGTACGCCGTTGATCATATCGGGCCCGATACCACGTGGTGATGAGCATGAGTTTTATGAATTAAAACCGCGCATTGAGCGTTTAGTAAATACCCAGCGTAACTACGTTTTGGGTGTATTGAACGAAGCTAAAAAGTTAATATCGGAAGGTAAAACAGATGTTGATACCGGTGGTTTGGCTTTATTGCGCGCGCACCGTGCTTTGCCTAAAAACAAAACTTTAATTAAGTTTTTGAGCGAGGGTAACCACAAAACCATCCTGCAAAAAACTGAAAACTACTACATGCAGGATTCGGCTAAAGAAATGCCGAAGGTTGATACTGAATTGTATTTCATTATCGACGAAAAGAACAATCAGGTTGAACTGAGCGAAAAAGGTATTGAACTGATCACGGCATCGGGCGAAGACCCGCACTTTTTTGTGATGCCTGATGTGGGTACCGAAGTTGCCGAAATTGAAAAATCGAGCTTAAGCGTTGAAGAAAAAGTAGCTCAGAAAGATGCCTTGATGCGTGACTTCTCGATCAAATCGGAACGCATTCACTCGATCAATCAATTATTAAAAGCATATACCTTATTCGAAAAAGATGTGGAATACATTTTGGACGAAGGCAAGGTTAAAATTGTAGATGAGCAAACCGGCCGTATTATGGATGGCCGCCGCTACTCTGATGGTTTGCACCAGGCTATTGAGGCTAAAGAGAATGTTAAGGTTGAAGATGCATCGCAAACCTTTGCTACCATCACCCTTCAAAACTACTTTAGGATGTACCACAAGCTTTGTGGTATGACGGGTACTGCCGTAACCGAAGCCGGTGAGTTTTGGGAAATATACAAATTGGATGTGGTTGAAATACCAACTAACACACCAACAAGCCGCAGCGATTACCAGGATTTGGTTTACCGTACAGTGCGCGAAAAATATAATGCTGTAGCTGCTGAGATACAAACCTTAGTATTCCCATACTCGCACTACGAACCACAATACGAAAAAGATAAAGAAGGCAATAACAAAATGAAGTACGGTAAACCTGTTCCTAAATTTGATAGCGCCGGTAAGGTTGTTCCGCAGTTGGATGGTAAGGGTATGTTGATACCTGCTCCAAACCCGGCAACCGGTCAGTTAGAGCCACGTGTTGGCCGCCCGGTATTGGTGGGTACAACATCTGTAGAGATCTCCGAATTATTGAGTCGTATGCTTAAGCTTCGGGGGATTAAGCACAATGTGTTAAACGCCAAGATGCACCAGAAAGAGGCTGATATTGTTGCCGAAGCCGGTAAAAACGGAACGGTTACAATAGCAACCAACATGGCTGGCCGTGGTACGGATATTAAGCTTGGCGAAGGTGTTAAGGAAGTTGGAGGTTTAGCTATTGTAGGTACCGAGCGCCATGAGTCGCGCCGTGTGGATAGGCAGTTACGTGGTCGTGCTGGTAGGCAGGGTGACCCGGGTTCTTCACAGTTCTTTGTATCGTTGGAGGATAATTTGATGCGTTTATTCGGATCAGAACGGATCTCGGGATTGATGGTGAAGATGGGTATTGAGGAAGGTGAAGTTATCCAGCACTCCATGATCACCAACTCGATCGAGCGTGCGCAGAAGAAGGTTGAAGAGAACAACTTTGGTATCCGTAAACGTTTGTTGGAGTATGATGATGTGATGAACTCGCAACGTACTGTGATCTACACCAAACGTAAAAATGCTTTGTTTGGCGAACGTTTGGATGTGGATTTGAGCAATACCATTTTTGATGTTACCGAAGATGTGGTTGGCGAATACAAAGGTGAAAACAATTACGAAGGCTTTAAGCTGGAAGTGATCCGATTGTTCTCGTTTGATGTGGAAGTGAGCGAGGATGATTTTGCAGGTTCATCGGTAGCTAAATTAACCGATATTACTTTTGCACAGGTTACTGAGTTTTACAAACGCAAATCGGATGCGATTGCTGCACAGGCTTACCCAGTATTGAAAGATGTTTACGATAACCGTAAAGAGATAGAAAACATTGTGGTTCCGTTTACGGATGGGATTCACGGTTTACAAGTTGCTGTGCCGTTGAAAAAAGCTGTTGAGAATCATGGGTTGGAAGTGTTTAAATCGTTTGAAAAGAACGTTACTTTAACTTATATCGATGATGCCTGGAAAGAGCATTTGCGCGAGATGGATGAGTTAAAGCAATCGGTACAGAATGCTGTTTACGAACAAAAGGACCCGCTGTTAGTTTACAAGTTTGAGGCGTTTGAATTATTCCGCGCGATGCTGGCTAACGTGAATAAAGAGATCGTAAGCTTCTTGTTCCGTGGTGGTATCCCGATGCAGCAGGAAGAGGAAGTACAAGAAGCACGCCCTCAGCCTAAAACGGATATGCGCAATATGCGTACAACCAAGGCCGAAATGGTTCATGAAACTAACGGCGTGCCGGATATGTTTGACGATACCCGCGAGCCACAAAAACAAATGCCAATACGTGTTGAAACGAAAGTTGGGCGTAATGACCCTTGCCCTTGTGGTAGCGGTAAAAAATATAAAAGCTGCCATGGCGTAGGTTTGGCGTAAAAAATAAAACAATATCCCACGCGTCATTGCGAGGAACGAAGCAATCCCCGATATACGGAACAGCCATGCAAGTGTGGTGGTCCCAAAGAGATTGCTTGGTTCCTCGCAATGACGCTTTAAGAAAAGACGATGAAGCAAAGC
>Ga0116227_10005116_pt1 | contig 27997 bp, 26 predicted proteins | sample S1TSphgellanicum_FD_89693 | JGI IMG/M metagenome (GOLD analysis project Ga0116227, IMG submission 89693) | Host-associated microbial communities from peat moss isolated from Minnesota, USA - S1T2_Fb - Sphagnum magellanicum MG | ecosystem: Host-associated > Plants > Peat moss > Unclassified...
GTGAATTTCTGCATTGTTGAGAACAAATTTTTTTTACAATTTTTTTTTTAAATTCATATTTTTAGTGTAAATTCAAAAAAATTGGAATTTTTTCCAAATATTTGAAACCATGAAACTGAAAAAGAAAACCCAAATTGCACTAAAGAAGTCCCTTTTATTTGACGCCGTCAAAGTATGCATAGATTAAAACAATTTTTAAAAAATGAGGGTAAGGAAGATGATCTTGCCTTATAGGCATGTAGGGGTTAATATACTCTATGCCCTATACAGGCCATGTAAATAATACATATAATGTGTTGCATTAAGGTGATATACCTCCTCATCAATACACGCTAGCAAGGTGAGTATCGAGATTGAATCAATGCCATGAATTTGAGGGTGTGAATCAAAAGTCATGCATTTTGATTCAAGTTTCAACCAACCCCCAATATTGACATTTGACACTTTGTAACATGTCTATTCAACGTTTACATTCATTTTGGAAATTGTTATGTACTTCATTCTTATTAAAATGTATTGATAAAAAAAAATTTGGCGAACCACTTGACATGAAAAAATCCATGTCTATTCAATTAGCATTATTTTCATATTTTAATTTATTTACCCAATTTTTACATGATTTTACACAATCATAACATTGCATGTAAACGTTCGATTTTTTTTTTTTATATGCTCGCATTTCAATGCACATAGTTCTTGCTTTTGCAACTTGTCTCAAGTATGCAATTTTTAAAAAAAATTGTTCTCAATTTCTTTTGGGTTTGGCAATGTAGTTGATATAGGTGGGCACATTTTGTTGGTGGTACAATGCTAGTAACCAGGAAAAAGGTGCAAATTTTTGGTAAACCATTCAACCTACCCATTGTGAAAACCAAAACTCAAACCTAGAATTGAGATTTTATCTCATTTTAAAATAAGTTCAAGTTTTTTTTAATTATATAAGTGCAAATTGTTTCAATGGGATGAAAGTATGATTGGATGGTATCATAAGAAATCATTAAGAGAATTAAAATTGGTCAAATAATATTTTAGGGTCTTTTTTTTCAAAAATATTTAAAATATTATAATTTATTTCTCATTATGTTCATTCAATTGCATGTCAAAGTGTGTGACTTCATGTTTTCATTGCAATAAAAAATATGGAAATTATTATAATTTTTTCTTTTTTTTTGTTTTTGACTTTTTCAAGAATCACAAACTTTAAAAATTCATAATTAAATTCTATTTACTCGATAATTTTTTTTAATATAAAATACCATATAAAGTACCTTTAAAAATTATATTAAACCTCTCACCCTTTCAAAATATGTATTAAAAAAATTTATTAACCAAAAAAATTCAAAAAAAAAAAGTTGTTGTTATTTTCCTGAAAGTTTTTTGGTTAAGAAAGGATTAAGAAAATAAAAATCCAAAAATGTTTTAAAATTTCATTAAAGTTTCAAAGTTTTATAAATGAGCACGGACACATGGCCTTTATCTTACACTAAACAAATAAATAGACTTGTATGAAAGGGAGGGGTACCCAGAGTCAAGCAAGCTCAAGAGAGAGAACAAACAGAGTCCAAAAGGGGATATTAGGAATTTCTTCTTCTTCTTCTCTCTTGTTTTTTTTTCCCTTCTTCTTCTTCTGCACGTGGCAACACACAAGTCAAGTGCAGAAGAAGAAGAAGAAAAGTGAATGATTCAAGTCAAGTGCAGAAGAAGAATGAGTGAATGATTAAGTAAGAAAGCTTGCAAACAAAGTTTTTACACAGATGATTTTTTTTTATTTTAATTGTTTTTTTCCTTCTTCTTCTTCTTCTTCTTCTTCAGCATCCAACAATTTAAGGTTCTTCAGAAGAAGAAGATTATTATAATTGTTCATATGGAATGATTCGCTCAAAATTTGGGGCACTGTCAGAAGCTTTGCTAGTAAATTCTGTGTTTGTTTCTCCAGAGAGAATTTAAGAAACAAGTTTCATTCTCAACAGCTTGCCACAAAATTTTATGTAATGTTTTTTTGTTGCAAGAAAGTAGACGCATAAAAACGAACAAGAAGAAGAAGGAACAAGAAGAAGATGAATTCGTATGATTCATGAAGAATCATGATAATTGTGAGCTGATTTCATTTCTCTGTGAATTTTCACAAAAGATTTTTTGCCTGCAGTAGTAGCTCTTGTTGAATCCAGAGAGGTAGACCTTGTAGCTGTGATGATTGAAGAAGGAGGAGGACCAGCAGCAGCAGCAGCAGAGGAGGAGGAAATGATTTGAAGGAGGAGGAGATCCGACAAGAAGATCAGTGCAAATTCGGGCTTGATGTTGCAATAGAAAATTGGATATCTGACGGTGTGATGAGGAGGCGGAGGAGGAGGAGATTTGCACTTGAAAAGTTCTAATCTCGAAGGATTCGATTCGATTCTCTGTTGTTGTTGTTGTTGTTGTTGTTGTGCTGGAAGCAGCGAGATGATGATGCAATGGAAGCAGTTGTTAACGCAGTCATGGACAAGAAGATTAAGATCTCCTCCTCATGTGTCAGTGACGGCGGCGGTTCTTCTTCTGTTCGCTTCCTTAAGCTTCTTGCTTCTACTGCTGTTGTTGCTGTCATCGACTTCTGTTTCTACTCTCTCAATTGCAGGCAGTGCTGCCTTGGTCTCATCCTTGACCTCCTCAAACGTGACCGCCGGCTTCTTCTTCACCGACATGAACAACATACACAACAACATTACGGAAACTCCGGCTGCGCCTCAACTGCATGCAAGTGACATAGCATCAGATGTAGGAATTCTTCATCAAGAAGACAATTCTGCAGCAACAAAGCTTCACAACGTCGACTCCTCAAACGCAGTTGCAACAGTGATGCCGACTCTTCCCTCAATTGATCAGTCAGTACTCATCCCAGCTTTATCTCCTGCAGCACCTCCGCAACAAAACTTCATGGTCCAGCTCGAAGAAGAAGAAGAAGAAGAAGAAGTTCATAATGTCGAAGGATTAATAGATGGAGTTGATGCTGATCAAAATTTGAATATCGATTGGTCGCCGGTTGCTGCTGCTGCTGCAGCAGCAGCAGCAGCTCCTTCAGTTCTTAGAGACAAGATGAGCAGGAACAAGCCGGAGGACATGATCATGAACCACACAGAAGAAGAAGAAGAAGAAGAAAAAGAAACATCACCAACAACAACAACGGTAATGAACTTGCAGCCGTTGTTACTTGAATCATCGACTCCTAGTCCATCTCCTGTTGCTGCTGCAGTCCTCTTTCAAGACGAAGAACGCCAGAGTGCTGCCGAAGTGGAGAAATTCTTGGTGCCGATTCTGAGCTACCAAGTGGGTGCTGGCAACCAGTTGATGGAGTACATGTCGGCTGCCATCATGGCCCGTGCTCTCAACCGCACCCTTTGCCTTGCTGATTTCTTCCCAGGTCCCCGCAGACACACTGGTACTAAGAAGCACTGTCCAGAACAAGTCTAGATTCTTTCAAGAATACACATCATGCATGGGTCAGGCTTGTAATCTGGGGCATCGCTCTGCTTCTGATGATTCCCAAGTTCTTTTGTTCTGATTTCCATTCTGGCATGCAATCATAATATTGTGTTGTCTGATCATCATCTTTGGGACTTGTTCTTGAACAGGGAGATCAGTGAGAGGAGGAGGTGGATTGGCAATGGAAGATCGGTATGACAAGGACTCTCTGTCCAGGTTTGTACGTGTCACGTCCAAGAAGAATTGCTTGCAACAGTGCCATAGAAAGCTGGATGCATGGTGGCTGCTGAAACCAATGCGGAAACCCAAAGTCCAGGGCTGGAAATCCATGCCCAGACTTGAAGCAAACGTATGCAAACTGAATCTTCTTCCCTTTGAACAGACCCCACAACACTCTGCAATTCTTTCTTTCTTTCTTTCTTTCTTTCTTTGAACTTCTACATTAGATTGATGGATACTGCTTGCAATTTTTTGTTTCTTTCTTCTGTGTTAGATTGATGGGTTTAGGGTCTCCATTCTTGGATGGGTCCGGCAATTATTTATTTCTTTCTTTCTTCTGCATGAGATTGATGGGTTTAGGGTTTCCATTCTTGAATGGCAGGAGACACTGCACCTCTCTTGGGATTATGTGAGATGGCAGACACCAGCAGACATAGCTAAAAGACTGGGGAGTTTTTCAAATGCACACTGTGTTGCAGTGGGTGGGTTGTTCCCGGGCCTGAGATGGAGAGGTGGGTTTCTAGCAGTGTCTGCATTTCTGCAACCTTCCAAACGCATCACGGCTCTAGCAGATGATCTGCAAGCCATGGCCATAGGCATCAATGTCCCTTACCTAGCAGTCCACTGGAGGTTTGAGCAATCTGAATGTGGATCTCGCAATTCTGGATTATGCTTCGTGCGCTGTGGGGATGGTGCTCTTATCAACTCAGGCCTACATCCAGATGCAAAAGAGTGGATTGAGATGTCCAAAAATCAGTGCAAAAATCGGGTTCTTGGAGTGGGTCTTGACAAATTTGATCTCTTCAATGCCATCTTTGATCGAGCCCAGAATTACAGCCTCAAGACTGTCTACTTGGCCACAGATGGCTGGATCCGAGGTCCACATGGTGCTGCACTTGTGAAAGAGGTACCCAATAATGTTCAAATGAAATGAGAGGGTTTAGGGTTTAGGGAGAGAAAGGATAAGAAGTAGGTGCACCTGTCATGCTGAATTGGAAGAAACTCAAAACTGCTCCAAGCTGACACACATTGCAAATTTGGTGTGCATGTGCTGCAGGCTGTAGAGGAGTTGCGGAACCGCGGACTTGCAGTTGTGGGATTGTGGAATATCAAGCATCTACCCAACTTCCCAGATGGAACCACATTCGATCCCAAGTCTACTCTTGGCACAAGACCGGTAATGTACTATATCTGCATCACATCATGAAATGGGCAAGCTTGTTCTTTCTCAATCAGATAGGTGCAAGGATGTTTTGTGTTGGCATCAATTGGAAGCAATTGCAACAAGAAAGAATGATCCTAGATACTGGAAATGTGTTTGGGTTTCAGGTAAATGGTCACCAGATTGCACTGGTTGAGCAGGAGATTTGTACCAGATCAAATGCATTTCTTGGCAGTAGTCAATCAACCTGGAGCCTGGCAGTGTTTCGCTCACGGTTGGCTCGTCGTCGAGTGAAGCAGATTCTGGAATCCCATCTGGATGTCACAAGAGCTGAATCCTCAGGGATTCTGCAGCAACAAGGAGACAAGTCCCCAGGCGCAGCAATCAAGAAGCAAGACTTGCAGCAGGAGGAAGATGATGAAGCAGTGATTGAAGAATTGATGAAAGACAATCATGCTGCAGGGCTGCAGTGTAGATATGCTCGCTACTTCAACAGGATAAGAGCAAATGCAACTGTGGAAACATATGCTGATGAAGTACCTGATGGCTGGCTGGACTTGGAAGCTTGTGAAGGTCGCATTGGGCATGGTGGAAAATGCACAGTCGCCAAATGTATTTGATACTGCCAACCATTTTTCATTCTCGAGAATGCTGCGTCTTCCTTCTGCAAAGAGAAACAGCAGTAAGACTTCTCAAATCCAGCAACCAAGAGATTGTAGCTAGCTCGAGCTGGACATAATTCAGGAGATCAAGAATAACACCAATAGAAAGATACCTGTACATAATTCCAACTGTGTAGGACATGATAGAATGATACAGGAGGTCATGTAGAAGCTTCTTCTCATGGCTTCTTCTTGTTTCCCTACAAAGCAGAAATTTGGCAAGAATGTAGCTGAGATATGTAAGAGCTGCTATGAGACTAATTTAAGGTTCAAACCTCACATACACAATCTCTGTGTGTGTGTGGACATCCCATCTGCTACCCAGAAAGAGATAGCAATCTGTCCTCGATTGCAAGCAGGAGCATCTCTTCACACTCAATCATAGAGGTTATAACTGAAGAAGTAGTACATCAGTTGCCTGGACTAGTGCAGGCAATCAAGAAATTTCATTGTCATATGTGGTGGGATGACACATTCATTCTGATCCTGAGAATTGTGGGTCAATTCTTCTTGGCATTTTGTATATAATAAGACATGCTAAGGATTGTGATGCTTGAATTCCAAGGAAAGAAAGCTCAGGTGGAAGATCTTCACAAACATGACATGAGAGACAGGTTGCTAGTGATGCACTGTTTGATTGGGGAGTGGCTGAATATCAAGAGCTTTCCTGAGAATTCAACATGCCGTGGGTGATGATGATGATAGCAGCAGCAGCATTCACAGTTGTTTGTTGCATCTATTACCAGAATGAAATCTCTGGCGGCTGAGAAGAAGCAGGAACTGGAGAACAGCTTGTTCCTTCATCCACCAAAGAGGTTAGGATCATCTCTTTACTTTGCACTTTTGATGTTGTTGTGGAGTTGAATCCAACAACTCCTCTAACTGGCTTTGAAGAGTAGAACCTCTGAAGAAGCCAGTCCTCAGAAGTTATGGTACATACATTTCAGATTTTTTTTTTGGTGGAGTTTTGAATGCAAAACAATTGCATATATCATGAATTGTAGGTTGATGAGGAAGATGAAGAGCAATGAATCATTAGTGTTGGGTTGGAATTTCTTTGGTGTAGGAGAGTTATGTCATCCATTCATCACTGAGAAAAACTAGAACCAAAAAGACAGTAGACCACTGTGGGTCAAGAAAATGTCCATGACAAAACATGAAGCATGATCAACCAGGAGAAAGATTGGAAAGTCTTGTATTCATCACCATAGCAAAAGCTCTTTAGCTATCAAGAAGCTCCCTGAACAAAGAATTGTCTTCATCTGTGAGGAACAATAGCATGTGAGAAGCCCATGTATTGTTCATGCAGCCTAGTGAAGAAGCTGACAAATTACACAGTAGTCAGAATACCACACTGATGTCATGGATGCCATCACCACCCACTTGGGATGTTTTAAGGCTTTTGTTTTATAGCCCTTCTTCAAAGAGTTTTCCAATGCTGTTTCAAGCTCCTCAAATCAGACCACCATTCCATACACAACTAGTATGATTAAGACTGACTCTAGAGGACTTGCCAGATTAATCGGTGACTTCTCCAATTAGAAGATGTTCGCCATCTTCTTTCACAGAATCCACTAGATATGGAGCTCCTGTTTCTGCAGACAAACATGGAAACAGTGGGGAAGAAAAAAAAAAGGTTGGGTATGAGCAAACGCATCAAAACAACTATCAATCACAATGGAAGCAGTAACAACTGTGCATGTGTTCCTGTGGTAGTTCTGTGTAATTGGGAAGAACTACATCATTTGGGTGATGCAATTGCACAGAGCACATGTGCCCAATTGCACAGAACTACCAAATGTGCCCAATTGCACAGGCCACATGCACAATTTTGATTTGTCACTCAAATGCAAAGCAACCTACTAAAAGGATGGCAGCCTGTGGGTATTCAGATTTTTTTCCCTTCTGTAAAAAAGGGTCACACACCGATGCACGCATGGGAGAGACCAGGTTTGTCTTCACCTACTCCACTTGTCAACAAATGTTGAACCTGACTTGTATAGTATCATAACAACTCAAATCACTGGCCATTTATAGTGGGAAAAGATTGTACCAGGAGGTAGCAGATTCTTGTACAAGAAATCAAGACATGCTCGACTGTTTATGTCCTTGGAATGCGTGGCCTGCAGTGTGCCTGTCATCCTGCAGTCACACAATTTTAAGATCATGAAAATTCTATTCTGGAAGTTGTAAGTTCTGGCATGACCCATCACTTAGACATAACACACAAAAATTTTATTTCATAAACTATCAAACTTCCTTGGACTCATAACTTGCAATGCTCCTGCTCTTTCCATAGAGATCATCTGCTGCACAAGAATTCTGTGCACTGGCAAATGCAGAGTACAATTGTGGGTAATCCACAAGGTTATTTGAAATTAATTAGGCAATCCAGCTGTTTTATGGATTTGCTTAGCTCTCTGCACAAAGTAAATCCTTCCTCTCAAGTCCATCCAGAACCACGTACCCTGCTATCTTAGCAATATTCGGAAACAGCAATGGAAAGTCACATTGATCCATATGTGTAGTACCCTGCTCACAGCAACAACGATTTGTACATTGCCTTTAGAAGAACTATGATTGAAAGTGGGAACAAAGTAGTCAGCACCCAAGGAAGCATACCTATATGGAAAATAGTGTACTTAGAAGTCTTGACCACCAATTGTGCCTACTGTCAATCTGGAATGGCTGGCTGCTTGTGTCATGTTTTTCAGATAGTCAGATACATTCCTGGATGCTTGAAAAGAAAAGATTGTTTCTCAAGTGTGAAGGGACTTCTCCTACTTAAATTGGGATCTATCAGAAATGAGATGATTTTGCTCAGTGACAAAAGAATAATTTTGTGCATTGAAATGCTCATTGAGTGGGTTAAACCTTGATAGTCATCAATGCAGTAATCAATGGGCTGGCCTCATTGTGAGCTTGAGCTCTTCCCTTCATGAACTTCTTGCGACCATTTCTCAAGGCAGCCCAATTGAAACTTTCAGTGTTAACAAGTAAAACAGGCACTTTGCCTGCCAGTCTAGAGTAATCCACCTGTGCATGCCCAATTCCAACAGACTCAAAAGTGACCACAAAGCTTTAAGGAAAATAGCTGGATAGACAAAAAGACAAAAATAGAGATGAAAATGAGATTCAGATTGACAGTAAAACCCACCACCACCTCATTATGAAGGTTAAAGTCAGAAAATGAAGTTGGAATATTCATACCAGGAGGTAGCAGATTCCTGTACAAGAAATCAAGACACAAGAAGTTGGGAATATTCATATACCAAAAGAAACATTCATACCTCCTCAAGTGGTTCCCACCAAACATCCTCTGCCAGACAACATTTGATCCTTTTGTCCACACCAGAAGTGGCAATTGCAGTGGCGCCACCAAAAGAATGCCCATGCATTGCAATGTGGTTTAAATCAAGCCGCTGTTGGAAAAACTTGGTGTCAAGACTAGCCCTGCCTGTCACACTGTTGAAGTTCTGCATAAGTGAGCCTTGATCTAAGCTCTCGAGCACATCAATCACCTTCTGAATCTCCCCAACCCTCTGCAGCAACACGGACAATGACATCATGGACTTTAGAAATGGATACTAACTATAGACTACTGCAGATTTGGCAGAATCTGAATTAACAAAATCCAAAAGTGGCATGTGAGTCATGTTAATGCCTGCCTATTCTCTTGGAACACTCCTCAGAAGCTCATTTTTAAGCTTTTTTTGAAACATCAATGTTTGAGCATCAAGTCTCTAAGCATCAACAGATCTCGACCTTAAGATCTAACAGGACTTCTTAGAGCCTCAAATCCTTTGTAACATCTCCGTAACTGAAGAATTCTTGACCTAAATATCTACAATACTTCCAAGATAAGAAAGAAAAACCAATCTTCTTGTATGTCAATCCCAAACAACCAAGAGTTTTATGAAAAGGAAGGCAAATGGATCATTGATATAATCCAGCAATGAATTGTGAGAAGGAGAATCCCTCTCCATTAAAAAAGGCACAGGAAGAGAGGGAGGAGCACCATCAAGAGGAAGAAGAAGGAATTGAACTTTGGGCTTGCATAGAATAAAAGGTTTAGGACCTCCATAACAAAGGAATGGGTCTACTCCCTGACTTTTACCTTAGAAACAGTGCTTTGTTACCTGCCTAAGTTGCTTCGCACGTTCAGCCATTGGTGTATCACCAACTGGTTTATCACCAAAAGCATGATGTACCCACTTGCATTTTCCTTCATGATCATGATAATGAGCCATTGATGATGACCCATCTAAATGCTCCACTGCCACTACAACTGTCATTCAACACCAAATTGCAAACACAGTTAAGATTCACATACCCAATTGTGGTGCACTCCACCTCATAACATTCACCACCAGCAAGTAAATATACATATTCACACATTCATATGATGCTTGACAAAAAAATGCATACAGAAATGGCCTTCTTGAACAACAGGGGAGCAGGGGAAACAAAACAGAGGACCGTAACTGTAACCATGGGAAGCAAGATCAACGCATGTAGCACTGTAAGTGGTGTGGCAAGCCCACATGCCATGTGAGAATATCACAACTGGCAAGCGCTGCTTCTTTGTGCCTTCTTCACCTTTTGGTGTCAAAAGTGGCTTCTTCACAGATGCCTGTATTGGCAGCCGAAACCATGTCGCAGAGTAGAAAATAGCTGTAAAACCACAAAAACCCACCCATACAGTTTGCAGTTAGAAGTCACATAGTAGGTATAGGGATTGGTTTGTAACAGAACTTTGGATCACAACATGTGATACCCATCAGTTTTGAGCCATAAACAAGACAAAACTTACACAGGTGCATGGATGGGTTTAGGCTTTAGGCTTACAAAATGAGAACCAAAATGCTCTCTCAAGTGCCAATTGAAACAGGTCAATTCAAAAAACATACACAAAGTAGAAGAAGCTTAGATTCATCAGCTTTTTTTTGTGGTTTCTTCACTGACCTAATTATCTGGAAAGGGTGAAATGAGTTGTGCAGATGGGCAGTCAGGCTTGCAACAGATTGGGGAAGAAAGAGAAAGAAAATTCAGGAATATGAAAAATGGGAATCAATCACAACAAGTCTGCCTACTGTCTTAGACTACTGTGATTTTGGCTCACACCAACATTGAAAAACTGCAACAGATGGGAAGATCTCAAATGGGTCCAGAGTTTATTGGAAGAAGAAGGTGATGATGATGACAATGACAAGAAGATGGACATGCAAGAAGGATGATGAAAAGGGGACAGAGAGAGAGGAGACGGGAGTCAAACATACATGCAATAACCGAAATGCCAAATCTGCTGAAAACTGAACTGGGAGCAAAAGCTCGTGCCACATAGCCCCACATGTAATTATAATGCGGAATCCAACAGCGCTCTTTGACATCCCATGGAGACCATCTCGTCTTAGTTTCCGTGGGATAGAAAATGCGCATCGGTGGAGCTGCTGCTGCTGCTGCTTTGGAGTCCGCATTTGCTGCATTTGGGTGCACTCCATTTCTTTTGATTTGTTGCTGCTCCGGCTCTGCTCTTCCTGATCTGCTTCCTTTGTTTTCTTCCGAGCGCCGCAGCTCGAAATCTGCAAAAGAGACATGGTAAGGACCCAGAGGCTTTGGCAAACTCATTATCAAAAAAACAAAAAAATAGACGCGCACAAATCTCAACCTCAATCTCTCATTCTTCCACACACGATCGCAACCTCAATCTCTCACTCTTCCCACACACAATCTCAACCTTAATCTCTCATTCTTCCACACACAAACACAATCTCAATCTCTCTTCCTCAAAATTGGAGAAGCCCATGAAAAGATGCTAGAACGAGGGGATGTGCCATTGCTCAATAATTCTCCCATGGAGTAAGAGAGTGAGGAGAAATGGTTAAATATAAACATTACCCAGATCTGTATTTTTTTGTTGATCTAGAAGAGAAAATACAATAGCCAAAAAAAAGTTGCAATTGCACTCACTAGACTAGATACTATAGTAATGCAAATTAGGGTATAAGTTTCTGCATTGAAAATGATCTGAATTATAGTAGATCATGGCACATTTTGTATATATAACTTTCTCTGTGTAAATAGGTAGAGTGGTTTTGGTGTCCAGATGTTTAAAGGCAATCCCATACAATGTCCATTTGATGTTTTTTCACAACTAATAATGACAAAACATTATGATCATTTTGATAATAACATTTGGAGATATATAGATTCTTCTTTTATGTCATGAAAACTAGTGTCAAATGACTATTTAGTTTATTAGGCATAATTATGAACTTGTGTGAGGTTTTCGACTCAAATATCATCGACACCATGGAGGATAAATCAATTGGCAAACATTGAGCATGTGACTATCTCATTGTGGTAACAAATGGGTTTTGTCTTCTCAAGTGGAATGTTACCAATTGTTTGAGCAAATTGAATTTACATGTAATGTCCATGGCTTAAAAATGAGCTAGTGTAGCTAAGCTAATCATCAAACACATAAGGACTCCATGAGAAATTGCACACTAAGAATGGTTTTTTTTTGCCAATGGGGTCCAAAAAAAACTTGTACCTTATCTTTGGGTGCATACATAGTTGCATGAATTGCCTACTTTGGTAAAGAGACATGAAAGTTATGTTTCCCCAAAGGAAGGGCATCCATTGGCTTGGAAAATTTCCTAACCAAACATTTAACATTCCTATGAACAAACATTTTGCTCCCTCTTAATGAACATTCAAAATTTGACAAGTGGACAAAAACAAACCCTTGACAAAAAATGGATGCATGTGAAAATGTGATTTTATTTATGTAAAAATGTTCATCCTACATCAACAAAGGAGATCATTACCAAAAAACTATGTAAAAAGATTTATGGTCATGGGCAATGCATCATGTGTGTAACCTTAAAGCTTCAAACAACACTTCACTTTTCACACAACCTCTTAGGTTTGGTGTGTTCATGCTCAATTGTTCAACTCCCATTTAGTTGTTCTCCCTCTCCTATTAGTTTGTTTACACAAGCAATGGTGCACATGAATGTTGATTTTCCTCATCATAGCTTTATAGGAGATCTCCTTGCCTACTTTCAATTTTCCGCTTCTGGTGGTGATGGTTGCCTCTTTCTAATTTTCCTCTTAAATTAATGATCATTACTTCCTTTTGATTGTCATCTTCTATTGTTGATCATTTCTTCTTTTTTATTATCACATCTTTTCGATTGTCATCTTTTGTTATTGATCTTGGCCTCCTTTTGATTGTCATATTCTATTGTTGATCATCACCTCTTCCTAATCATTAATCTTCACCTCCTCCCAATCGTTGTCTTTTGTTATTAATCATTATCTCCTTTTGATCATCATATTTTGTTGTTGATCACAACCTCCTTCAATTGTTGTCTCTTATTAATGATGGGCGCCTCCTCTTGATTATCCTCATTTGTTGATGATTATCGTTTCTAATTGTTGTTTTCTATTGTTGATCGCCACCTCTTCTTAATCGTCTTTTCTATGGTGCTCCATGTTTCCTCCTAATTGTCATCTTGTGTTATTAATCAAACCTCCTAATCAAACCTCCTAATCATTGCCTCCTCTTTATTATTTTCATGTTGTTGATCATCATTTTATGTTGTTGATCATTGTCTTGTTCTTGCATCATCGTCCTACTCTTCTTCTATGTGTGTTGTCTTGATTTTCTTTCTAATCTTAAAACCCCATCTTCACTCTTTCATGGATTAGTGGTCTATTGTTATCTTGTTGCAACACAACCCTTTGATTTTTATCAAGCCATTACCCTTGCCCTACTTGTTTTTTGAACCTTTAATATAAACCCAAGATTTACACCTCTAAACCTTAGAAGGTGGGTTTTAAAACGTATGGCAAAAAATTTATGAAATTTATCCCTTGATTCTTTTATTACAATTGGATTCCAAGCATTGTTAAAAAAAATTCTAGCATGGTTTTATACTAACCTTTGAGTTGTTCTTTCAACCACAATATGTGAATCAACAATTTGTTTAACCTTTTTCTACTCCTTGTCCAAAGTTTTTTATCATACAATCTTTAAATATTCAATAATTGTGACTACATGTGATTAGATGTAATCTATTAATAGTTTTTTTCCTTTTATTTTCCTTGTAAGCAAATGTGGTAAGTACAACAAATTAGCTAGAAACAAAAGAACTTGAGTTCCATTCCCATAATTAAGGACTTCATAATTAGTATTGTCCATCTAGGTCAATTAATAAATCAAAAGTAACTTCCGTAGGTTCAATTTCTTCTCCAACAATAATTGGACTTAACAACATTTTCACATAATATTTCAAATCTATTAACTTTTGGTCAATTGATTGAAATTTTGTTCCTGCATCATTTTGAATAATCATTATGTTCATTAACTATGTGGTAGTTCCAACCTCTCCCCATTTCTAACTTTCATCATTTTTTCCATCAAATACGTCATTACCTTCATTTGAATTGTTGACAAGTTTTACTAGGTATGTGTCATTTAATCTTGTCATGTGCTCCATGGCCTTCATATTGAATGGTCAAGTTTTTGTTACCTTAAACCCATTCATGATGTTTTTTTAGATAATGTTTGATCTAGAACCTTGTCCACCTAGCCAACAAATATGCATTTGTCTAGTTCACAATGAATATTTCTAACCATGGAATTATTTCTCTTTCTTAAAAGTAGTTTTGAAAAGTTTGAAACAACTCACATCTAGAAGTATAGAACATGTGAAGTGTGAAAAGGCAAGGTGACCATATCCAACCCAAATTATTGTGCTTGTTCTAAAGCTTTTAACATAACATGTGAACCATGCCCATTTAAAACTAATAAATGTTGATTTGATGGAAAGATGCCCTCTAGAATTGACTTTTTAAAAAATGAAAGGACATAGGGTTGTTCTTTAATAACATGTTTGTAAAAATCTTCTTTAGGAAATGAAGCGCCCCCAAATTCCTTGTTAGACTCAAAAGGGTCCAACTATGTTAAAGAGCGGAAGTAGATGGAACTTGGTGCCGCTCCCAACTTCCAACACTAAAGGGGGGGGGAGGGGGGGGGTAAAGAAGGGCTGTTAAAAGCTCCGAGATTATACTAGGAAGAGGGACAAACTATTTAGTTACTTGGTCCTGCATCCAATACCAACCAACAAGTTGGTTAGTTCACATTCGGAACACTTTCAGTGTTGGAACAAGCCACGGGCAACCTTGGATTCATTTGACTCACCACAGCCCAGACTCGGGAAAAGCCACCACCTTCCCCCATATAGTATTTTTTGCGCCTCTCCGCCGCACTTGCATCCGAATGGCACTTTTTCCCGGGACTCCCAAAGTGGAGTCCCGAAATTGTCCCAGTTTGGACTCCTAGGATTTTGGGCATTTATAATTTTTCGTTCCAACCTCCGATTGGGACGAGGTCTAAAGCAAATTTGTAGCTCTTCTTGAGAGCTTTCCAATGGTGTTTTGCACTCCACCTGCACACACCAAGATCGGGTCGATTCCCGACTTTTAGTGGTCGAGAGTCAAATCGCTAATTTGGTTCCCGACCCTTCTTTCAACCATAACTTGTGTTGCAGATGTCCAAATGGTTCACGAGAGGCCATTTTGGACATCTACACTTCAAGATCTTTCCAACAGTATAAACAACATCTCAATGCAAGGTGTCTTGACCCCTGCAATCGAATTTTGAATTTTTGAGAGTTCTGGAGGACTCCCAAGTCCCATTTTCGGGAGTGTGAGTGGCGACCTCACACTTCCCTCAAAGTGGGGTTGCGACAGGAAATGTCTACAATTTTGTATCATTGAACAAATAGAGTTTAGTTTTTTTTTGTGAGCATCTAAATAGCAATCAAAATAAATAAATTTTGAATTGAATTGTTCATTTGCACCACGTCATGATATCCATTCAAAACACTCTTGTTGAACACCACCAGACTTGGACTTCTACGTGTTAATAAAAAGAAGATAATTAAAGAATATAAATGCAGAATTGTAGGCATAGGTTGGGTATTGGGCATCTTTTAACCACTTGCACACTTGCAAAATTATAAAATATATGAAACGATGATAAAAATGTTTTGCCCATAATCTTTGAACAACTTGCCACAACTTCCAAAGACACTCCATGGCCAACACACTTGGCGAATCAAAATTATAAAACATAGTTTCATAAGTAATTTGATTACATGCTTGCATTTTAGATCGACTAAAAAATAAACAAATCAATCTTGTTACGAAAATGGCCAAGGAATGTTTTTGACGTTGAAAACGATGCATATGAAACACCATAATTCATTTACAATAGAAAGTTGGAACTATTAATGCTAGTTAGTAGTATTATTAAAAGCAAAGTGGAAAAGGAGAGCTCCCCCCCCATACCCAAAAAACACAATGATGAATTTGGAAAAAGAAACAATGAATTCAAAGGACACCATGTTGGCAATTACACCACACTCCGCAATGGGTTCCAACAAACTGAATGACCCACCAATGGCACCCAGCTTAGCTTAATATGTTTGTGATACAAACTATCTACAATGTAGATCATCACTTACAAGCCATATTAAGCATCATGGTAACTATTTGCTTCTTGGCCCTAGTCTTCAACAACTAAGTGGTGTTTGGTTGGGACTTCTAAAAAATATGAAGTTTAATCTCTTATAAAAAATCCCAAGACTTCAAAAAATGTGTTAATTTTAGATAATTGAAAAATGAATGACTTGCCAACGCATCAATAGAAAACATTATTGCAAAAAAACTTGCAAAATCATCTCACACAAAATTGACATTTGTGGTTGATATGCAAGGCATAGGTGTGTATTTCAAACTTTAGTCAATTACACAAAAATCTACTAAAACCAAATCTATTTGAACTCCTCGTTAGTTTTGGAACTACAAGTTTGTGAATCCAATGGTAATGTAAATATTTGCTATACTTTTTTTGGTAGATTGATCTACATGAAAATTTTCTATTTTTGCGATTGATGCCTATGTAGGTTGATCTATGTTATTACCTTATAATTCACAATCTCGTGAGATGGCTCCTACATTAATATGTTTTCCCCCTTCTCTTGATTGCATATTTATTTTGTTTTCCTTTACATTCTTTTTCAACATTTTAGCCTTAAAACATAGAACCTTTAAAAAACATTGAAGCTCATCTATATTTTCCTAATGTTTTCACATTCTTGATACAATTGTAAAGGATCTTGAAAAGGATGAAAGGCACTCAAGTTCATGTAACTTTTATGGTTAAATTAATGAATTTTTTGGTGGGAATCCAATGTGCTTGCAATGGGGGAAAGTTGCATTATCTTTAAGGTCATGAATGTGTTTTCTATTTCCATAATAAAATGTTGCTATATATTGAAAGTTGAAGTCATGTTTGTGCACTTAAAATTTTGTTTATACCCAAAACCCTAAATCTTGTGATCCAACATTAAATCACCCCCATAATCAAACAAATCTCAAGTGTGAATTGGACTAAAATATTGTTCTATTGTATTTTTTTACACCTTATATTAAACACTTATGTTATGTCCCTAGTTATAAATTTGGTAAAAATGTTTTTTTTTCATAACATTTTTTTCTATGAAATGGTTTGGAATTTTCCCTTTAATGTGCAACTTTTACACATATAACCAAACATCTTTCATGTAAGGTTGAGAAATGGTTTTTTTTAGAATTGCAAGGAATGACTCCCATCACCAAACACATTTATATTTGAATTAAGATGCAAATAACACCCAAATGTTTAGTGATGCACTGTGTTACCCAAGTAGGAGCACAAAGTCAAATGTTTCAAGCTTGCCTGGGATAACAAGAAAGTGATTAGTGAGTTAAGACACTTGCGTCACTCACCCATTCACATGGTGTGGTTGTTTTGTGATACAAGTACAAATGAAGCACCACTCTTGGATTCAATTTTTTATTTACTTTGTAAATGAAGCATTTTGAATCCCAACTAAATTGACTTCCATTGAAGTTGGAAAAAATTGGATGACTATGAGGAATCCACAAATTATTAAGATGTAAGGTATCTGTTTATTCATCTTTGATTGGGGAATGCCTCCCAAGTTCAACATGTTTCTTGCAATGGGTCATTTTGATTGGCTCATCACCAAAGAGGAAAAATTGAAAGTTTGGGTGGTCCCTAAACACTGAAAGATGAAGTGCCTTTCTTTTGGCCCACCTATATAGGTGAAAAGAGGACAACTTTGGGCAAAACATATTGCATAAAAAATGTGATGTTATTGAGAACATTTCAATATAACACTTTTAGAGCTTGATGAAAACCCCTTGGGAACTTGATGATAACACATTGAGAACAAAAAAATCAAAAATTTCACCCTCCTTCCCAACACTCCTTTAAAAACATTTATTTGGTTTTCTTGGGTGTATCTTACATTTGTTTGTCACCATTTTCAATTTAGATTAATGGCAGGGACATACGATTGGGTATTTATTAATTGCAATATAAACCAAAAAAAAAGTTTGTGGTCTTCTACAATAGGTTATGTGATGAAAATGATGATAGATATCATAGAGATTTATCAAAAAAAATAGCTATGACATTTTGACGCTCCAAAAAACTGAAGTGTAAAAACGTAAATCAATAATAGATTTGATAACCTATAACCATTGATTTTGATTAAGGGAGATATGTGTGAAGGTTGAATTGATCAATTTACAAACATGTGTGATTGAATTGATTAGTTATTACATCAAACACATGTGACATACATGCACAATGTTATGTGACAATTGAATGGATGGTTTATGCATTAAACATGTGGGGTTGAACTAATAAATTTATGCATCAATCATGCATGGAGTACATGCATAATGTTGTTTGAAGGTTGAATGGATGGTTTATGCATTAAACATGTGGGGTTGAACTAATGAGATTATGCATCAAATCAAGCTTGGAGTACATGCATAATGTTATTTGAAGGTTGAATAGATGAGTTTTTGCCTCAAACATGAGAAGTACATGCATAATTGCTTATGAGAATTGGGAACCTTACATCATGGTGAAACTAATTTTCTAAATGCGAGAATGAATGGTTGAATGGTGATTCCAATAACTTCGTATGAATTGTGAAAAGTTAGTCATACAATGAAGAAGCTAGATATGTTACAAATTGGAATAGAAATTTCGAGTAGTAGAAGTAGTATTCATATAAAGGATAATCATCATAAACTTTTCAATCCAACAATGTGATAATAAAAATCATGTGAAATTTATTTTTCATAGACTCACAATCTTTGCACACAAATCTCATGTATATAAAACACATATGAATCACATATAAATAGGATGAATGATTTTTATTGGAAAAAATTTATGATATTTTAAAATTAGAATTAGAAAATCTTTATGAATTTTTTCATGGGCTTGAACAAATGTTTGTAAATGTGAGAATATAGAAAAAAAAATTCTAATGAAACAAAAATTCTAACAAATGTGTACAAGTATTAGATGTGGCCCTTTTTCATGGAATTTGTAAAGGCCACATGAATACCATTACATATTATGGAACATGTTGGGTTACAAGCCATGGGCTCACCCAAAATTTTCAAATAGGCAACGAAATAGGCACAATGGCTTGTATCCAACACATTCCACAACATAATGGTCTATGCCTAGCACATTCTATAATGTAATAGTGGTCTATACCTGGCACATTGCATAATGTAATGGTATGTACACGCGACACATTGCATATTATAATGATTTATACCCGGCACATTCCATAACATAATGGTTTTCATGATTTGCACAATGGGCATGTAGATTTTGAACAATGCTTAGGTCTTAGAGGTAGGCTCAAGATGACCTAAAAAGGGGACCTAAAAAGAAGCCCCCCCAAAAAAAGGGCACATGAAAACCACATCCAAAAGGAAAACTTTTTTTTAAGTATCCAAAAAATAAAATTTGTAGCAGGGGTTTTTTTTTTAAAAGCCAAATTTGGCTATAAACAGGATATTAAAGTAAAATAAACAAATAAATAAAGATTCCTTCACTTTTTTTTGGCTACAATGGCTAAAAACTACCCAATAAAGAAAACTGGCCATACTTCAAAGAAAAACTGTAGAATTGTGGTGACTATAAAAGCCCCCCAAAAAAACCCAATTATTTCTAGCCATTTGGCAATTTCTTTTAGCCAAATCGCTAAATTTAGCCAGAAAAAAAGGGGCTGAAGTCTCGCAGGCGAGTGTGTGTGGTGATGGGTGAGGTTTTCTGTCTGTAGCCAAAGTGGCGATAATCGATAGAAAGATTAAGCCAAATATGGCTATAAGCCAGACATGAAGTTTTGTTTTAAAAAATTCAGCTTTGTATTTTTTTTTCCTACGCTTTTAAAACCAAATATAATAATTTGGCGATTATTGATTCTGTTTTTTCCCCCTCACTTCTGGCGATTAAAAATCTCCAAAATCACTTCATTTTCGATTTTGTTTTTAATTTCGTTTTTTGGCGAAACTGAACGCTGGTTGGGATGGGATTCTCGCAATCCTTGTGTTGCTGGAGTCTGCGTGCGTGCTTGTTTGCTTGCAAGGGCGTTGCCGTTGCAAAGCAGTGCGCGACGAAGCACAAGGACCAGAAGAAGGAGAAGGAAAGGAAAGGAAAGGAGAAGGAGAACAACAACAACAACTATAAGGGAAGCTCTTGCTCTTTTGCAATGGGTTGTTGTACTGGTGTAGTATCTCCATCTGTGCAAGCATGCAGGTGTCGCACAACAGCCGGAACCAGCTCCACAACTACCACCACCACCAGCTGCTGCACAAACCGCAGCTTGCGACAGCTTCGGCCGCCATGGTCCACTCGGCCCCCGCCGCTGCTCTCCCTGCAATTCTCTTCTTCTTCTTCTTCTTCTTCGCAGTCTGTGGTGACCACCACTTCTTCAATGCGCAGTAGCAGCAGCAGCAGCAGCAGTAGCAGCTCTGTTGAGTCATCCTATTCAGAGCTTCCGGCACCCGTTGTGAAACAACGCTTCAGTACGTTTTCCTTTCCTTTCTTTCACCACCCATCTTGTTTGTTGAAGGGTTTGGTGGTCGAAGATGAAAAAGAAACTTGTTGCTAGGGTTTGCTTCTCCTCTTGGGTGGGTGTCTTTCTTCTTGGATTTTTGTTGTTGTGGTTTCTTCTGACGTTTATCTGCAACAACTTTTGTAGAGAATGGACTGGAGAAAAATAAATCAAGTGGATTTAGGGTTGCAAGACACACAAGAAGAATTGCAGCAAACATTGTGCCCAATTTGGCAGAGACTTCTGGTGCAGATTTGGAAGCAATGGAACAGAGCTTATTAGTAGCGGAAGATGCAGATGTGAGCTCCATTAGTGAGTGGGAACTTGATTTCTGCTCACGCCCCATCTTAGATGCGCGAGGAAAGAAGCTTTGGGAGATTGTGGTTTGTGACAACCGGAGGCAGCTGCAGTTTGCATGCTTTTACCCTAACAATGTCATCAACAGTGTCACTCTACGAGATGCACTGGCTTCCATTGTTGAGACTCTGGGTGTCCCTAAGCCAGAGAAAATTCGCTTCTTCCGGTAAGCAGCTAGCATGTTCCTTATCTCATGTCTCTTGGCAATGGCAATGACAACAGGGAAGAAGAAAAGAGAAGAAGAAGATGATGATGATGATGATGAAGAAGAAGATGCAGAAGAAGATCTGTTTTTATGTTTCCTGTCTTACTCTGATGATGCACATGTCTGTGGTGCAGATCACAAATGCAAACCATCATTTCAAAGGCATGTAAAGAGCTTGATATTCAGCCAGTTCCAAGTCAAAGGGTAAGTGTCTTTGGAAAAACTGCCCGCATTGTCTTGAGCTTTAGCATTTTGTTCTTGTACTTCACAACTGTTCACAGCCTTTGTGCAGGGTTAGAATTTTTTTTCGTTTTTTTTTTCAATGTACAACCTTCATAACCATTATGCAGGGGGCTCAGACTTTGTTCTTGCACTTCACAACCCTTGTGGAGGACTACTACTTGCTAAGTACCTATCTGGGTCTGTTTCAAGAGCATGTGATCTGATTCTGGTTGTGATGAATGTTGGGGGGGAACTGCAGTGCATCACACTAGTGAGATGGCTGGAGGAGCGATATGAAACGGTTTATCGGCGACATCCAGGCTTCCAAGAAGGTGCCACTCCACTTTCACTACAGGAACAAGCTCTCCCTTTGGATTTACCAGACACTCTGCGTGGTGAGCAGTGGACATTTGTCCAGCTTCCTCTTTCAGGTTTGTTTTCTAAGCTTTTAATGAGAGATGAGAGTTTTGTTCTGAAACCAGCATCAGCTTGTTTGAGCACTTACCATGTTCTGGATCAATATATGTTTCGTGGACAAGATTGATGTTGTGACAATGGAAGCATTGGTGGAACAGGGGTGTTGGAGGAGATGGAGGCAGTTGAGAAGGGCGCAATGTTTGGCAGTGTGCTAGATCTTGACACTTTAGGGATAGATCTATCATCAGACATCATGATTCCAGGAGTTGCAGTTGCATCATCTCGTGCAACCCCTCTCGCAGGTTTGACATCGCTTTGCAATTCTCAAATTGTGATGCAATGTTGTGGTGGGATTATTCAACACTAAAGGGGTGTCTCCTGTGGGGATTGTCATGAAACAGCTTGGACAAATGCTTTGGAGCTGGCATCGATTGAAGTGGACATACAGCGATCCTGCCTTATCCTCTCCACTGGTGTCGCAGACAGGTGAGTGTGTTTTCACAAGATAAAAAATTATTGGTTGTACAACACTTGTTATGAGTCTTTTTTTTGGGCCTGATATGCACAGCCCTTTGCAAAAGGAGGTTACCCAATGCAAAAGTTGTTGTCAGTGTGCCTGACAGCAAGCAAGCAGCACACACTTTTGTGCACCTGTAAATGGTATTGATCAGTGTGTTCAGTGCATAGTGGCTTTGGCACTTCAAAATTGTCCAGGCAGCCAAGAAAAGCTTCAAGGCTTTTTCACTGAAGTGAATATCCCAATTACTTTCAGACCAGAGTTATACCCAAATACCCAAATAGCAACAAAGTTAATGTTACCTGGAACCTCACAATTTTCAATATGATTTAATCCTGGACAGGTGGAGATATGCATTTTATCGCAAAAGTAGACAAGCAGATGCAGAAGGTGAAGCCTGGGAGTCTGCAAAGAAATCCAGTGGAGGCCTCCACTTCTTAGCCGTCCAAGAGTCTTTGGACTCAGAACTTTGCACAGGGTTTTGGCTTTTGATTGATGTACAACGCTCACCTGTTTAGTAGTGAATTTGTACTGTTGTTTTGTAATCATTTCTGGTTTGTATCTAAATACAATATTGATTAGATCACAACTGCCATCAATTTTAATCAGGTTGAGGAGGTTGAGGTTTAGGTCATATTGCGGGAAGCTGACACCTGTGAAGACTCAATTGTTGTAGTTGCAAGTCAAAATTGTGTGAAGATTGTTTCTGTTGATTTTCTTATTCTTTTGGTCAATTTGTGTTCCTTTACCTGCCTTGATTTTGGGAATGGAGTCCTATATCTCAGCCTCAGATGCAGGGATCTGTATTTTGCACCTTCCTTGATTGGGAGACATGGAGTCCTATATTTCAGTCATTCAGAAGTGGATGTCAGGTGTGCACCCACAATTCAGCACAGTGACATAAAACTGAGAAGGTTTGGAGTGCTGTGGAATGGACTTTTTGCATCAGCAAAATTTTGGGCACATTGAACCTAAAAAGTTAGATCTGTAGAAGAGCATTATTATTGTTGTTGTCAAGTCTCATGTTATATCAGGTCTGATTTGCTGGTGAATTGTCCATTATTGTTCATAAGCATGTTCACCAAAGGCCTTTTAGGGTCTCATTGCTTCAGAGGCTGCTCTCACTGCCTTTGCATCTCATCATCTCATTACTATCACCTCCAAGACAGTGACCAAATTCATTCACTAGCAATGAGGCAAACACCACTACTGATAACTGCTATTGTTTGCACAATGCAAGCATTCATGTGGATCTTACAGTGGCGTTAAAACAGTACTTCTCAAGTTTCCCCTTAGTTCTAAACTTCTTGTATGGAAGATACCATTCAAGCATATCTTAGAGAGGAATTGAGACAGTATTCCTGCAGTCTCCAATACTATGAGACTACTTAAGGGTTTGCTGAGAACAAATAGCTTTTACCAAGGTAAGGCATGACAATTGCTCATGAAACCTGTTGATGATATACACTAGAATAAGATGTTATGATACTGACTTAAGGATGTGAGAATGCAACACCTGAATGTCAGCTGCAAGGTTGAAAATTGTTCTGCACAAAAACATCTGTAGTGGTGTTAACACACACCTGCTAAATAGGCTACCAAACCCCTGAATTTCCAACAAACGTTAACAGACAGGAATTTTCAGAGTACAACTCACTGATCAAAGGTGAGTTCAAAGCAAGCTCAACCACACCATACATTCAAAGCTAGACTACGAAAGTGAACCCAAAGACTTAAAAGGATGAGTCAACATCCTATGGCTTTGGGTCCAACTGTCTTCTTTTGTGGAGCATTGATCAATCTGTCCCAGAAGACACTCCATCTTCACACCCTAAACCCTACAGCATTTGTCCTGATAAGACTCTTTCAATCTATGCAACCAAATCTCACACCTTCAGTTCCTAATATCATGCAAATCACAGAACCCATTTTCTTTTCTGCTAAATAGATTAGCTGCTGGAGCAACAGAAAGAGGACTTGCTGCTCCATTCACAGGAGCAACAATTGCTCTTTGACCAGCTCTTTGACCAACCTAGCTACAATCCACAACTTTCTTCTTGGTTTCAAATCTGAGCTAAGACTTTCATAGTTATCAACAATGGAGAAGTTCCAAGAACCAACAGAGGAGAGTGTCAAGAGCCATTTGATGCCGACCACCGCATGAATGAGCAGGCAACAACTGCCATAGCAAATCTTGCCCTGGCCAGTGGTGATCGTGTCGAAGGTACAGGAGCATTCTCCTGAACTATATTGCTTTCTTGGACAGGTCTCACCTGTATTGTACATTGAAACCCAATTGTCAGGCAGGTTGCAAGTAGCATTTATGACCTTCTGCATATGATATTGAACACCATGAGCACCATTACAGGTGTATAGTTGCAGCTACAAGCACAAACAATACATGCACATTCTGTAACATGATTCTGGGAGAGCTGAATCAAGTATTTCACCTGTGCCTCAGGTGCAACTGTTGTTGGAGAGGTGTCAAGTGCAACAACCAGCGATACACGGTTTGTTAGCAGCCATTCAACACTGGCTGGTGTGACCGCTCGACATTTCTTGACTTTGATCTTCACAAGACTAGGGCATCCACCCACAAGTGCCTCCATACCCCTGTCCGAGATTGGACAACCCTTGATGCAAAGTCTCTTCAGGGCAAGGCACTTGTCTGCTATGCAGGAAAGCTCCAAATCCCCAAAGGTATCACTTGTGCAGATTGCTAACCGCTCGAGGCTTGAGCAATTGGAGGCCAGAAGACTGAGGCTAGACATTGTAGCATTGAGACCAATTATAACAAGTTCCTGTAGGTCTTTGCAATTTCTGGCCACAGTGGCAAGGCCTTCATCTCCCAGTTGATTGTTCTTCCAGCTGTCAATATGAAGTTTGCAGAGTTTTGGGCAACCATTAGCAATTGCCGACAAACCCTTGTTTGTACACTCGGATGGCTTCACAACATACAGGACTTGTAGGTTTGTGCAGCATGCTACAGCTTGTAAACCCCGATCGGTTAACATCACTTTCTCAATATGGAGTTCGACAAGGCTAGCCATGTGCACAGCGATGGATTCAAACAGTAGATCCCAGTTACCCGAGATTCTCGAAAGCATCAGAGTGTGCAAATTCTTGGACTGTGCGATGAGCGGGTAAATAAGCAATTGTCCATTAGGAAAATCCTTCAAACACAGTCTTCGAATACTGCAAGAGGTATTTGGGAGTATGAATTCAGATGAATCCTTGAAGCCTTTCAGTCGCTTCACAGTTAGATCCTCTAGATTCGCACAGTGCTGCAGGATAGAGTTCAAACCTTGTGGACCAAATTGACAAGAGCCACATGAGAATTTTCGCAAAGAGGAGCCACAAAGCTTAGCAAATCGATCAATCCCTTGGTCTGTCAAACCCTTACAGGCCTTCAGCTTCAGTTTCCGCAGCTGTTGACATCCCCTTCCCACCACACAAAGCGCATCATCATCGATACTGCAGCGCTTTCGGTCACACTTGAGTGTAAGCTTGGTGATATGCTGAAACCGCTCTAGCAAAGCCGGCAACGCCGATCCAATCTCCACACAAGCTTGCAAGGACAGCCGTTGCCGCGCTTGTCCTTCTACCCTGTACCATCTCTTACACACCAACGAACACTGCCTCCTGTCCGACAACTCCAGTTTCTGAAATACCGCAGCAAGACACTCATCCGGCGCAAATACTGTCAAATCCATTCCTGAAAACAACAAGCTCCGTCCTCCTTCTCCTTCTCCTTTCTCCTCCTCCTCCTCTTCCCCCTCCTCCTCCTCCTCCTCATGGTCTACCCCATGTGCACACGCTGCTGCAGAGCTTGCTTGCCCCATCCTTCCGGTCTCCTCTCCAAACCCAAACCCTAATCACAAATCCCTTGAAGAAAACACCCCACACACACAAACATACATACCCACCCACCTACCAACCTATGTACCTACCACACTTTCTTTGTTACAATCCCCACCCACCCAATAATACACTCCAAACTCTTCTTCCAAGCTCTTCTTCCAAAAACTCCTCTTCCAAACCCTTGTTGTTGTTGCAAGTTTTGGCTTGGCTACCCAATACTTAACATTCCACCCTCCAACTTCCAACACACCAAACAACTCTTCTTCTTCTTATAGCAGAATCTCAACCACATACACTCCAAATCTCTTGAAGAAACAACAGACATACTCAAATGCCCATCTACCACACTTTTGTCACAATCCCCACCTTCCACCCAAGAAACTCCACCACCCCTAAGTTACAACTCTCAAACTCTTCTTGTTACAAATCCTCCTCTTCGCCCAATACACCTCCGAATCCCTTTGAAGAAACACCAAAAAAAAAACGCACACACACACCCACCTACCAAACTTTTCTTACAATATGCCCACTCAGCCACCCAATACGCCCCAAACTCTTCTTGTTACAAAACTTTTGCCACCCAATACACTCCACCAAGAGTTCCAACACTGCAGAATCTTCTTGTTACAAATCCTCGCCCAATTCACTCCACCAAAAGTTCCAACACTGCAGAATCTTCTTGTTACAAATCCTCACCCAATTCACTCCATCAAAAAGTTCCAACACTGCAGAATCTTCTTGTTACAAATCATCACCCAATTCACTCCAAACATTCATGTCCTAGATGAGAGAGAGAGAAAGAGAGAGAGAGAGCTAAAGGACCACCATCACCAAAAGCAAACCAATGATTGAAGTGTGATTTTAGCACTGATGACCATCATGGTAATGAAGTTTTCTTTTGGACAATTTTGTTGTGAAAATGATCATCATGATCACCACAGTAATGAAGTTTTTTTTTTTTTTTTTTCCCCCTTTTTTTGTTGGGGACATTGTTGTGGAAATGATCATCATGAATCATTATGATTATGATTCTTATCATGATAGTGTTCATGTTGTTAAAAGTTGTTTAGATTAATGTGTTTGGGTGAGTTTCATTTGCTTTGGATACCATGTTTTCACTAGGGCGAAAGAACTAAATTTCATAAGTTTGTGTTTTGGTTTTGGGTGGGAGTGGAGTGAGGTTGGATTAGGGTCATAAGAGACTTGTCAGCTTTCCAATGATTAGTGGTAATAAAAGTGCTTTGATGTGGGGTTGTTGTCTAGTAATCAATCTACTAGCCTACCCCACTTGACTTCCTACTTTTGTAAACTTCACTTTGCATTTTGATGCTGGATTTTGTCGGAGCAAGTTGTGATTGACCTTGTAGGTAGTAGGACTTTGTTGCTTCAACTTGCATTTACTCGGTAATTCCCTTACAACATTTTGAAGGTAGGTATTTTGTGCACCAATGAGTTGGGTTCAAAGTCTTTCATTTTACCAAATGTCATGCAAGGTATGGGAATGGAAAGGGAACAAATTTCATTGATTTAAGATTAAAAAAAAGAGTTTCAACAAAACCACCTTGAAAATCCTACATAAAATTGGAAGCATATTACCATTAGTGTTCATGATGTTCATGTCAACCTTTGCATTGCTACACCCGCACAATGGGATTTTTCTTCAATAGTGTTTTAAACTCTTGCACCAATATATATTAACCAAAGTTGTTTACAATGCAATTGGGAAGGATCACAATTACCATACATTGGATGTAAATTAGAAGATAAAGATTACATGATGAGGCATTCCTTGTCTCTTATCTTGTAACACTTTTGGCACCTTGCATGGAAAAGCAAAACATTGGATCATGAAAATGACATGACATTTGTCATTATGTTACAACACTTTTAAGTTGTATACTA
>Ga0116227_10005117_pt1 | contig 27995 bp, 21 predicted proteins | sample S1TSphgellanicum_FD_89693 | JGI IMG/M metagenome (GOLD analysis project Ga0116227, IMG submission 89693) | Host-associated microbial communities from peat moss isolated from Minnesota, USA - S1T2_Fb - Sphagnum magellanicum MG | ecosystem: Host-associated > Plants > Peat moss > Unclassified...
GCTGACAGGAGCAAGGGTGGGCCTATAACAGGTGAGCATCACACTGTAGTAGTGGAGGTAATGCAACTGAGGAACAAACCAAACTTTGATCTTTCTGCCTATTTCTGTCAAAATGTGGACAATTTGACTGGCACCCCAAAGTAGTTAGGTTATCTCATGTCTTAGTTCAAGCTGCACAACTCAGGGAGTGCAGGCCAATGCAGTTATTTCTGGATAGTGACTGCAGGAGACCACACCAGAACTTGAATCCAGGCAGGCTCTTTTGCATGCCTAAGGATTAGTAACTTGCATCTTCACACTTTTATTTGTGAGTGGCTGCAGGTGCCACCAGGCCTCAATATGCACCGGAACCTTTTGATGTAGGCTGGATCTTGCGGGTAGGCCTTATTCTGCCAGGTGGCAAACAGGAAATCCTTTCTACTTCAGGACCTTTAGATGCAGGTACATATTAACAAAATGACTCATTTGTTGATGGTGAAATCAAAATCACTGCTTTTTAAGTATTCTAGAAAATCCTCTCTTTGGCCCTGAAAATCTATCAGGATCTGGTGCCAATATTCCGGCAATGTTGACATTCAGGAAGACAGAAAAATTCATCATTCTGCTGAGGTATCTGGATGTTTGACTTTCTTGTAACCAATAGAGGGGACCCTTTGTGCCTAGGATTCATTTATATTCCTGTGAAGGACCAAGTTTGAAGAAGGTTCTCTGTGAACAGGAAAGGCAGCTCCTATCTATGCTTTTGATTGGAGGGTGCTAGTCTGATTATATAACAGTGTCCTGGGGGTCAATGCAGCTCCAGGGCTTGACAACTTTGTGGAGGCTCTTTTCAAGAAAGGTGGTGCTGAATTCAATGTGAGTTTCTTTGTTAAACTTCATGCTTGGTGATTTCTGTTGAATGAGGTCAGTCCTAAGCTATTGTTAGGACTATGTAGGACATTGACTGTGAGGTGGAACCGTATCACGACTGCAGGTGAGGCTAGTCCAGCAAAATGGGGAGATTCTTGGGAAGCCTTTGCTTCATGTTCTTCGTGTGGAGCGGAATCAGATTACACTTTTCAAAGGCCGCACAACCAAGGCGGAAGAAGACTACTCCTCCATTATCTGGGTTGACATTGTTGTCCCATGTAATTGGATTTTTTGAGTTGGGCATACACATCATCAGCACAAAATGATTAATGAATTCAATTGTCTTTAGAAGCAAACCTGCCAATGCTTGCACTGTGGGTATAAGGGTTCAAAAAAGAGAAGATGAAATTCAAGACAGAAAAACTTTGACTGAGAGTCAGAGTAACTCAAAAATCACCTTGAAGGTCAAAGTTCTCAGCCTGTCCATGTCATGTACATGTCATCATGGAGGATTTGCAACATAATGGCAGAAGATGTTGCTAGGTCACAGGGCCCAACCCCTCAATGCAGCAATGTTTGAGCAGTGGTCCAATATCCCATAGAGAACACATTTCTGATTAGACTCAATTAGAGGTGTCCTTCCTGTGAAATGGCTGACTTGTGTTGCTCCTTGTTGCTGTATACTCTTTCACAAGGCAGTGGGATATGCAGCTTTGTGGAGCACGAGGAGGGGGTCAGGCAGCGATGCGATCTTTATACTGGGTTGCAAATAAAGGCCTTAGCTTGATGCTTGTGTTGGAGTCTGAAAGGGAACGGAATGCTGCCATCATGCTATCAAGGCGATTTGCAAGTGACCAGAATGTAAGCTGTAGCCTTAGTATTTTTATTTTCCTGATTTAGACAGTTCAATCATGAATATCTGTGGGAACTGCCTGCTGCTAGTAAAGCAGTCATCCTACACAGTACTTTTGGCAATAGTTAAGTCTTTGCTCAGCATTTGAGGCCAGGGATGAGCCAGCCTCTTAATTCTTTAGGATTGTTGTATATTCTAAAATTGCACCAACTATGATCATGCTTACAGGTGGCACTTCTTGGACCGGATGATCAATTGTTTAGTGGCACAACCCCTAGAGGTCACTCATGAAGTTCCACACATCCTGCATGTGTTTGGAATCTGTGCACTGTGGCCTGTCCATTAACAGTTCAGTCTGCAGCCTATTGGCTTTCATCCACAGCTGTCCACAATTGAGGGATGGTTCAAGCTGGAAACATGGGGCTACTTCTGATATGTATATGCCAAGAAAAGTTTCCTGTATGGTGCCCCTTCATCATTTGGCATTGTCTGATGAGGAATTTTTTTGGGGTTCTCAACAAGAGTCAAGGTTTACATTACAGTAGACCTACTGCTAGATGTGCAAGTTTTAGTCAGGTTTTTTGAAATCACAAAGGTTCACAATTCATTGTCTGGGATGTTTGCAATGAACCTTGGAGCACATGGATGTGCAATGGTCTTTCAGTTAGAGCATGGGTTTAGGGTTTAGATTCAGGTTATTGCAATTATTAGAGCATGAGGTGGTTGATCAATCCTGACTTCATGGGTTAATGTTGTCTGTCTGCACATTCAAGCTGTGTGTATTGTTCCCTGCTACCTAAATCTGTTGGTTCTGACTTAAGATAAACCATTGGAGCTGTCTTGTAAAATATTTCATACATATTTAAAGCATACAATAATAGCATCCATATCATGGCTCCTTCAGATTATGAATTATGACTTACAGAATTACAAAGGTCAGTGGCATTGGATACAAGCAATTACATGAATTCAAATTGATAAGCAGTCTATAGCATTGTCATTACTAGCATGCCAAACTTGGCTGTGTAGTCATGGAGGCTCTCCCACCATGTTAGCCAACTAAGTTTTCTTCAATGAACTCAATTTGGAGCAACAAAATATTTTACTTGTAGCAACAATACAAACCTCACCATGGAATAAGTGGAAACTGTCAATACAATGTTCAAAGCTTTTAGGCTCTATAGATGCTCAATTGCAGCCCATATATTGATTCAATCACTATTGGACAAAACCAATAGAAAATGTGGAACATTTTCAAGAAGGGAAGACATCATAGAAAATGCAAAAAGTTGAATCTAGCTCTTCATTTTGAGAATGTTGCCCGTCTGTGGACTAATGTAGGACATGAGGTAAACCTTAGTGCAAGCCTAAACATGTGTAGATCACAAGGTGGTAGGAGTAGGAGGGATCTTATGTCTACTATTTAGGAATGGTAGGCATAAGGGCCCTCCTGCTACCACTTTCAAATAGCACCATAAGATCTAAATATTTCAGGAAACATGTGGTTGGTTGTGGAAAACTGAAATCTCAAGGGCATTGACTTTCAGCACTCATTGTGGACTGCATCTGATAACTGGGAATACACAATCATAGTTGTGATAACTGGATGATCCAGCAATGCAATGTCAAGATTTAGGTCTAGTGGCATCAGTGAGGGATGTATGAGTTCCACTAAGTTAAGCTGCATGTCTCGTAAAATAACCACAAATTTGTAATTCAAGGAAGAGATAAAGGGAGTTGAGGCTTGGCAGGTTGTGGGAGAGCCTGTTGCTGCTTATTCTTACTGCCCAAAGCAAGGATGTATGAATGTGCTGTCCAAAATCCATCATGTATAATATCCTCGTGTTCAACTACAATGTGGGCTCGTAACCTTTTGATAACCTCCCCTTTCTCCACCTTAACTACTTCATCCATCTGGAACCACCCAGCATCACCACAGATCCATTTTGGATTCAGACTAATCAATAACTTTACATAACATCATGCAGTTGACTTTGTTGACTGACTACTCCACTGACTGCTTCTCCCCTGAACAGTTTTACAAAATCACAAGGATAAAAATCCTTCATGATGATGTGTGCATCTGGCCATACTCACCTGTTTCCGGTACACAATTGACCCCTTGCGGAAAATTGGTGGAATGTTATTGTAGTTGATGTTAAACTTCTCAAATAACAGGTTGTTCTTCACATCAGCTGTTGTTCCCTGCAGGTCACTCATAGTACATCCATCAGATTGCTGAGATAACTCCAAAACAACACTTTGAAGGTAACCAGCAACTGTCAGCTAGTCATTGCAATTACTCACCACTGACTCATCAGCTCACAACAGTGAGTGTGCATAAGTGATGTGAATAATAATCTGCTCAGACTTTTGTGCAAAAAAGAAAGATAAAAAAATCTGCATCCTAAGATTCTGTCAAAAATGGGAAGACTCTGTCATGATCTTGGCTAGCACCCAGGCAGTGTTGCTATGTCATATTAAACTCATGCGCAAATGGATGCAGAAACTTTGCACATAGTACATCGATGTCTCTGGCACCTCCTCAGACAGAGTGCTGACCTTCAAAGTGTTCTGGGCTTCTGCAGTGCTCATCCCAGAGCCCACAAGCTTCCAAAAGCAGGTATTATACTGATTATTTATATGGCCTGCCAACCTCCCATCAAATCTCCCTTGCTCAGTGCACTTGATGCTACTTTTTGTAGATGGTGAATCACAGATGGGGAAACTTGACATGCAAGACAACCAAACTAGCATGTGACAAAAAAAGGAGTGATCTGATCTGGTGACCAAGTGTCACTTGAGTGTCAGATTGCCTTTAGATTGCTTCTGGTGAGTTGAAGGTTGAAGTATTTTTCCTTTTGCTTGGAAAGTTGAAATGAGGAAGTTAAGCATACAGATTCCAACACAATTTGTGTATCTATGAAGTTGTGGAGAGAAACTCCATAACAAAAGTTTGAAGGTAACACAACCATGAGTGGGGTCATAAACTTATGAGCATTGCTCACAAAGTGTCAGACCATCACTCTCATCATCACGACTCCCCATCGAGTTCATCAGTTCCCAAGATTGGGTGTAGATAAGCATACTCTGCCATAATTTTGCATCATACATAACTGAGTGGCTTAAGTAAGTTGCTCACAATCAACTTGGCGCCAAGAAAGATAGTCCCGGAGAATACTTTCAGATGGATAACATACTGCCCTGCCATCAAATGTGGCTGCATACTGCAATTCTGTCTCTGGAAAAAACTGGGTCCATTTCATTGCATATGATGCAGAGAAAAGTGACACTACAAGTGAAATCAGCTTGCTGGAAAATTTGGAAAGAGAATGTCAGTCGGACAGAATAAGTCCCATATACACAATTCTAATGCAACACATGAAAGATAAGATAGCACATGCTGCATCAGATGCACACATCTGTTGCTTATTTTTGGTGAAGTTTTTCTGTTTTTGTTCCCAACCTAATACAATACATGAAAGGGGAAAACTGGTGAATGAGATTTACCTTGCACGACGTTGATAAAGGGTGCAGGTTCTCCGCAATACAAAACTGGCAAATGCCACCATTACTAGCAAGTTTCAGATTCTGTGCACATCTACTTGATCATCTGATAAGCTGCCAGCTCCTACAAATGCTGCGGAATGGGAAGCAAGAAAGACAGAAGCAGACCTAGACTAGATAGGCACTGATCTATACTGTCACAACACATTGAACTGTCCAAGAAAGATTTGATTCAACAATTCCACATGAAGCAAAACTACAAAGGTGGAATGGCATTAGGCAAATGATCTGAGCAAGTGTCTTTAGGAGACTGTAAAAACACACACACACACACACTCACACACACACACCAAACTCCAGATATTGCAAAACCCAGACATCTGACGAATGAAGAGACCTGTATTCATCACTGACACCATAGCAAAACACAACATCAGAGATGTCCTCCAGAACAGCCTTTGCACACTCATTCATCAGCAAGAGTGCTTGCATGTCATTTGGCTTTTCAAAGCCATGAACCTGTGAGAATCTGTCACCACCCTCCTTCCCTCCATCTCATCAGTCCCTCCACCATCCATGACAAAATGAAAGTGAAAGATGGAATTCAGCCAATGTAGATTTTTCTGCAATGTACCAGAATGCAGAAAGTGGCCAATCCAGTACAATCAACTGTTGCAAACCATGAACAGCATAACCAAGAGAATGTAGAGAGATGGAGAGCTGGTGAAAAAAACTGCGCCATGCACATCCAGGAGAAAAGAAGACCAAGACAAGAAATGCAAAGCAGACTTCTAAAAAGAAAACAAGAGCAGAACCTGGTGAAGGCTCGCCCATCAACTCGAATCACAATCCAAGTCTGTGGCAGAAGGGTATCATTTTGCTCAAATCCTTTCACATACTCATACTTGCTGTTGGCCATAATAATGATCCTCCTTCACTTCAAGATTCATAAGCTCTTCAAACACCCACTTTCTGTACACCTATCTCTTCTCTGTCAATCCAGCTCCAATTCGTCGCCTACATCCCAATAGCAGCCAAGAGGTCCATACCACTATGAAGAAGACTCTCAAACCCAACAAGCTCCTTTAGCGCAGAATTTGCTACAAAAAAGAAAAATCAGAGTCTCAGAGTAGTAGAAACCAGATGGATTAGAAAATTGCAGACTACAGCTTGATGATGTTCTGAATGCTACCAACAAGATTGTTGAAGTAAAATGCTTGAAATGAAAAGTTGCGTTATGAATTTTAGAGAGGTTCATGTACTTCAGACATACCTTTCGCACATTCAGGAGAAGACAATCAAGCCAGCCCATACTCGAATGGCAAAAGGAGCAACTTTGTGCCTATGCTTGCAGCTTCAGGATGTTTCCAGAGTAGTCAAGCCAGCCAGCAGCAATAAGGAGATGAACACAAACACAGAGCTGTTCTAGAGTATTTTATGCGTTTTCCATCTTCCTTCTCCATTCCTTGTTTGAGCTTTCTCTTCCTGCGTCAGCTGGTGTTGATGGGGGCAGAAAGATTGAACCCTAAATCAGAATCCAAAGCTGCATAAACAAAGGGCATGATCAGTGATTTGATCATTTCCAAATCTCCAATACGCGGAGAGAGAGAGAGAGAGAGAATCCGTCAGTACTCGGTGAGGGCGCCTGCACACCATTCCAGACCTAACTAACATCCGGGCCTGAATTGATCCCTAATCCATACCGAGAGTGAGATAGAGGATAGTTTGCAACAAAGTTCGTGTTGTGCACGGAATTGTCAGATTGTTGATTGTCTTCTAGTGCATTCGCATGTGCAGCAAGCTCTAGTAAGGGAAGAAAGAGAACCATGGGTGTCGTTGGGTCATGGTCTTCTTTCTCCAATTGTGGGGATGGGCATTCGTTGATCAGAAGCTACAATCCTTGTTAGGCTTGTAGAGATCTTTGGTTATATGTAGGATAAGAAGAGGGGGAAGGAAAACAAAGACGCAGAGAGAGAGAGAGAGAGAGAGAGAGAGAGAGAGAGAAGAAGAAGAAGAAGCAGAAGAAACAGTGATGAAGCAGTTGGGACTTTTGCCTGGATGCAGCTTCAGAAAGAGAAACCTCCAAAAGAAGATTGGGGAGAACCTGGAATGAAGTAGTAGTCTTCTTCTTCATGTTGGGTCGAAAAAGCTGGAGTTGTGATCACCCACAAAAACGACCCCTTTTCTCTCTTCTTTCTCATGGGTTTTCAACCATTATGTTCAGGATCCTTTGGTGCAATAGTAAACTAGTACAGAAGGAGAGAACCCATCAGGAGGAATTCAGAAGCAGCAGCAGCAGGAGCAACTACCAGCAACAACAAAAGGAAGAATTGTGAGGAAGAGATGCATCATTCACAGCCACTGTACAGATGTGGGCTGGAGGAGCATTGGAGACGACAAATTGGGGATCTACAGCCCAATTCCTTTGCACGCGTGATCGGAGGATGTGAAGTATGTATGCAAAGAAGCCTTGATTCATGCCTCACTGTTGCTTGCTTGCTTGCTTTCTTTGCCTGGTTGTGTTTAGGGTTTAGTGTGTTTGTCAGTTGCCCTGCGGGCTCAGCATCTGAATCAGGGTTTTGGAATGCCATGCAGGACTTCATTAAGCGCTTGAAATTGGATGCGACATTGGAAGGTCATGATGGCTGTGTCAATACAGTGCACTTCAATTCCACTGGTGAGACCTTGGTTTCTGGATCAGATGACAAGGAGATTGTGTTGTGGAATTGGGCGGTGGAGAGGAAGAGACTCTCCTATGCTTCTGGTCATGATGGCAATGTGTTTCAGGCCAGAATGATGCCATATTCCGATGACCGAGTGATCATCAGCTGTGCAGCAGATGGTCAGGTAATAATGCCAAACTTTCCAGCTCTGTGTGTGTGTGAGCTTCATGAATCATTGTGAGAGTGAGTGAATTGCCTCAGGCACAGAAAGCAAGCACACACAATGGTGGTTTTCTTCACTTGTGAATTGCCTGCAAACAAGGAGAAGCACATGACCTGCTCGTACCTCAACTATGCATCAACTATTGACATTGCATAGAGATTCTTCAGCAGAGTGTCAAAGAAGATCTTCTTCCTTTTTTTGAGTTCCTTACCGGGAAGGATGATGTACTTCAGGTGCGATATGGCCAATTGTTGGAAGGTGGGCAGGTGGAAACAAAGAAGCTAGCCAAGCACAGAGGACGTGCTCACAAGCTCGCCGTTGAGCCTGGAAGTTCCCGCATATTCTATAGTTGTGGCGAAGATGGTGTTGTGCGGCAAGTAAGAGTTTTGCTTGCTGTCTATATATCAAATGGCAAAGTTTTTTTTTCCTCCTTCCTTTCTTCATCATTTTTGTCCTTTTGTACTTTCTCTCCTCATTCTTGTTCTCTTTCTCTCTCTGTCTTTTTGTTGTTTTTGTTCCAGTTTGATCTGCGAACAGAGAAGACTACCAACATGTTTGTGTGCCATGGCTTCCGTTCTCATGGCAGCAAGCATCGCCGCAATATTGTGCGCCTTAATGCCATTGTCACCAATCCTCGGAACTCGAATCACTTTGCTGTTGGTGGCTTGGATGAGTTTGCCCGTGTTTATGACATTCGTCGCATCATGAGCAGTGCATCTGAACATGATGATCAACCTGTCGATACCTTCACTCCCAAACACTTGTTGGGTACAGGCAAGCTCCCACCTTAACCTGCATGAGATTTTCACCATTTTCTCATATACATTTGCAGGCATCTGTGCTTTTTCCATCCATGAACATTGCCAGGCAGACATACACAAACCACTTTAGTGTTGCATAAGCTGTGCAGGAATACAAGTAGAAACTGTTGGACATTGAATGAGTGGTCTATTAAACTGGGAATGCAAGTTTTGCAGGTCAGGTGCACATAACATGCGTCGCCTTCTCACAGCAAGAGGAACTGCTGGTCTCATACAATGATGAGCTCATCTACCTATTTGACAAGGAAATGGGCTTGGGTTCAAACCCGATAGATAACAGCAGCCAAGGAACAGCAGCTGGAAGGATTGACAACAATGTCATTGGTCCCCATCCGAAACTCCCTGAACCACAAGTCTACGAAGGCCACCGCAATGCTAAAACTGTTAAAGGTGTGAATTTTTTCGGGCCCAACACGGAGTATGTGGTTAGTGGGTCCGACTGTGGACGGATTTTCATATGGAAGAAGATGGGAGGGAAGCTCATTGCATTGATGCAAGGAGACAGCCAAGTGGTGAACTGCTTAGAACCTCACCCACATGCCACTATCCTTGCCACGAGTGGTATCGACAGCGCAATCAAAGTGTGGGCTCCAACAGCTGACAGAATTCTGCCTCTTCCAGAGGATGCAGAGAGGGTGAGACTTCTTTTGTCTTGTTGACCTCAGAGTGACATCCTCCATTTATCTCTCCCCTTGTCTTGTCTCACATATGGGGGTAAATGAGATGACACCAGGTAACATGCTAAGGCAAAAGTAAAAAGGAAATCTATGCTCTGAAAACCAGAACACATAGAAATCTACCAGTATGTAGATTCCAGTAACAGGAGTCAGTTCCATTAATGTAGGGACTTACCATATGTCATCTTTGCCTTTTCTTCTGCTCCATTTTCCACTGGTCTTTGGGTCTAGAATATACTTAGCACCTGCAAGTGACACTGGTTTCAATTGGTGATGGTAGCAGATGGAACTGGAATCTGAAGCATGCCAATCATAAGAACTTGTGCTGTGCTGATTGTAGGTGATGGCAACAAACAAACGTAGGAGAGAAAACCGGTCTCACATCTCACTGACACCAGATATCTTAAGACACGTGCTGCGTTTCCGGCGACTGCAATCTCAGTCTGAAGCTGACAATTTATATGTAAGTGAAGCATTTGACGAAGATCTGGATCTAGATCTGGATATGGATGGCGATGATGATGAGGAGGAGGAGGAGGAGGAAATGGACAGTCATGAAGAGTCATCTGGTTCTGAGGGTTCTGCTAATCCAAGGGACTGTTTCATTAGCTAGGCAGGTAGCCACTGTGGGATCCTGGAATGTTGGGTTGCAGCCAAAAGTGTGCTGGAAGAGTGAGTCCTAGACCAGATTTTTCCCATTGGTCAGCCTTGTAAAAACGATAACAAGGTTTAATCAGAAAGTCAGGGTGACCACAATGGGATCTGGCACTTTCAATGTGCATACATACATACATACATATATATACACACACATATATACATCCAAGTATGGGAAGAAGATGAAGTCTCTGTAATGTACTTGATGTTTGTGTTTGGTTTGTTACAGTACATATTGATCTTGCAGCAGTGTATCTGCTTGTGACTTGACAAGATAGGGAAGACATGTGGAACAGGGAGGAATTGTTGGTTCTTGTTGCAATACTCAGCAAACTTAGGTACCACCTGGCTGGATAAGGTTTCTTACAAAGCTCTCTTCCTCTGTACAAGCACACAGAGACCTATTGAGTCTAACTCTTGTGCAGCTCTCAAAATCCTGTTGAAGATGTGTCCTCCATAGCAAAGACCAAAACCAGCAAATCCCTTACAAAGTCCTAGTTGCATACAAGAATCCCCGTGCACCATCAACCACCCTAAAACCCCCACTATAGTGTTGGTGCTGCCTCTCTGAGACAGACGTGTCTATGGAACAGGTCTCAAGATCTCAGTTAAGATCTCAAATGCAGATGAGCAAGGTTGGTGCTGCATTCCTGGTTCCTAGATGAGAGAATACAGAACTCAAGATCTTGCTTAAGATCTCAAGTATGGACAAGCGATGTGGTGTCACCAGCTTCAAGTATTTTTTGAGTGTGCTCATAGCATTCTCAAAAAAAATTCCGGAGCTTTGTAAAAATCCAAAAACATGTTTATAAACATTCCTCACTGATGCTGCACAAGTTTACCTACATCACAGAGAGAAATTTGGAATAAAGAAAGTGCTGTAGTGATTCTCTAAACTAAATCCTGCAAAAAATAAAACTGTACTAGCTATATTACTGCAAGATATTGCTGGTCACTAAGTGCTGCAAAAAATGGTCTCTGTACTCCACAGTTGTCTAGATATCTAAATTAGGTGCCTAAGATTTGCAGCCAGAAAAAGCAGGTGAGTCAGATTGGTCTTGCATTTCAATCCCTACAGATTTGATCTAGTAAACCACTTGCAAAGTTGGGAAAACTGGCTTTTCTAATCAAGCACAAAAGAGTTCAAAACTCCAACAAACTTGATGAACAAACCAAACCCAAGTCTCTTTGCGTAGCAACTAAGTGCCAACACAACCAAATAAATTTCGCAATGTTCATTTGCTGGACTCTTTGGTGAATCAAAACTCCAAATTCTGGTGTTTATGAATGAGGTGGGCACTCTTTTTATTTGGGGAATTGCAGCTTGGACATGAAGAGAAAGCTTGTGGATGATGATACTTGTACATTCTATGTTGAGGTTGGTGCTAGAAAGCTTCCCCATCACATGACAACAAGTAGCCTAAAACAATAAAAAGATCATTGTTTTGGGTGTGGAATAATGTATCAATAAAAAGATGGGAATACCTCTCTATTTCTTTCCTTTCCCCTTGACAGGTTTCTTCTTCTTCTCAAAGACAATCTCTCCTTTGGTCAGGACAGGAATGGTATTCAGGCTTGCTAAACCTGCATAGCGTTGCTTGAACTTATCCACCCTGTCTGCATCCAGCACAAGTGCAGTCTTGTTGCCCTGGTAGAAGGGATGATTGCCTGACCACACGTCAACCACATACTCCCCTTGTGTACCTCCTGTTGTCATTACAAGCTCTCCATTGCAGTACACTTTGGCATCATTGAAAAACTTGGGATGGATGTCCGTGTTCCTACATGTCACCCTTGCCTCTCCTCTATTCACCTACAAGCAAAACCCAAAACCCAAAACCACAAAATCCACTTCCCAATTCAGCAAAACCAAGGAAGAAAACTCATTAAAAAACACCCATAACTTTAGAGAGAGAGAGAGAGAGAGAGAGAGAGAGAGTGACAAGATGAAGCTTGAAAATACAAACAAAACCCAAAACCCAAAACCACAAAATCCACTTCTCAATTCAGCAAAACCAAGGAGAAAACTCATTAAAAAAAATACCCATAACGTATAACTTAGAGAGAGAGACTGACAAGATGAAGCTTTGAAAATTTTGGCAGCCACTGGTTTATACTATGTAGCGAAAGATGACAGACACCAACAGAAACCCAGAATCCAAACACACCAGTATGTGTACCTGGAAGTCGCCTTGTGAGCCTGAGAAGAAGGAGGAAGAAGCAGCCGGAACAGCGCTGGAGAAGGTGGAGGAGAGGACTGAGAGTGCCATCGCCACAAAAAAAATGCAACACCAACAACAGCAAACCCTAAATTTCTCACAAAATTCTCAGTAGTCTGATGAGAGATTGCATGTGCACATCACCGCATAGAAGCCCATTACCGCACACACCTTTTCCACACAAACTCCAAAAATGAAATGCCCATCTTTTGCCCCTTTCATGGGCTTCATAAGACATGGATTGCCTTTAAACCTTATCTCTATTATGGACATGGGAAAACCATTAAGCATACCAACAAGGGTTGTAGTGTTAGTGTGAAAAATTTACACAAATATACAAGCTCATGGAATAGGCATTTTAGCTAGAGTCGGAATGAGCTGATTGATATGTAGCTCTCTGTGATTGTGGCATTGGAGTGCAAATTGTTGTTGATTGATTATAACACCACCACACCCACTTCTCTGTGATTGTGGCATTGGAGTGCAAAATTGTTGTTGATTGTTTTTCTGTACAACAACACCACATCCACTGTTGCGGCCATGAGCATGTTGATTGTAATAATCTGATGTTAGTGCAACAGTAAGAACTCCACAGACAATTTTGCGATGAAGTATATTAATCAAATTGCGCGAAACTGTCATTTTCATACTAAGTTTGCTCAGGGTAGGTAGTGTTGTTTAGCCACACAATCATAGTTTAGTGCCTTTAACATCCCTCAAGGCTTCCTTTGGACATTGGAGCATGCATGATTCAAGCTGAAATCAGGCTCCACATCTTGTGGCCAATGAGGCATATATGCCTCTCTTGGCTGTCCTGCGCAGTTTATGAAGCACCTGCATCTTCTTCATCCCAACTCCAAACAGGCCCTATGTGTCACTCAAGCTCGACCTGATCTGGAAGGGATATCCAATATAGTGGAGCTCACCCCCAATTTCCTCAAATTTAATTTCTGTTTTTTTTGTTGGATTTTCTAGTGATGAAAATACTCAAAATTGAATAACTCTTGCATTGCATATTGATATGAACTGGATTTAGGGCTGAGGTGTTCACTTTGAGTGTGAACTATCTACTTCAGCTGCATCGAAGGTGTTTGCAACCTTTTTGTTTTTCAGCATTCATGGTTAAGGCATTGGGTGGCTATGTGTGACAATAACCAATTATGGTGGGCATGGTGTTGCATATCGTTGTTTCTTTTTCTTTTTCTTTTTTTTTAGCATTAGTGTTGTTTGTTTGTTGTAGATTATGTGTGACAAATCAGTTCTTGTGATTTTGTTGCATTGGTGCTCGGTGTTGGTGCTTGTCTAGTTCTTCTTCATTGTTGGGAGGAACTAGTGGTTTTCTAAGTTGGATTTGGTGAACCCAAGTTATGGGGCGTTTAAACAATGATTATATGAGGAGGTGTTAAATGTTGTTCAAGCACCTAAGTATGGTGCATTTGTTTTTCTTTGGTGATTGATAGCTAGTTCTTTAGAAGGTTTCAAATAGTTAGCATTGCAATATCCTATTGGGGATGAATGCCATGATGTTGAAACGTGACTTCTCTAAGAGGCATACATTTTTTGTTGCACATGTGCTTCAATAGAAGGAGTACATGTTTAGAAGTAGATTTTAGGGGTCACATTCAGGGAGATGATGAAAAGCTCTAAGGGTTTTGAAAGCAATCCTAATGGCAAGTTATTGTGATGTGGTTGGGTGTTTATTTTGTTTGTTGTAACTCTATTTATTTCTATTGATAGGAAGAGAACACCCACATATTTGGGAACTCCAAAAGAAAATTATGTTCTGGGAAAGGTTTGGTCATTCATGGGGAAGATTTGTTAATAAACCATCATAAAATGGCATCGCCTTTGTTAACTTCTTGATTCAACTTATGTCATAATATGTTCTCAGCTTGTTTTTGTGGGGGGTAGTAATCATCTATGATTATGGGGATCCATATGTGTGATGTGTCAAAAATCATGGAACCTTCTATAATGTGTTGGAGATTGGGCTATGGTAAAAGGGAGGTTTTCAATGTTGTATTGGTGAGAAGAATTTCATTAGAATTGGGGATTGAGTTCAATCATGAATAAAATTGTTATAAACAAATCAATTGAGCTTATGAGAATGGAATCAAAATGGTCTAATCCTTGACGACCCATATATTAAAGCTATGTTGAGTAGGCATTTAAATGTTTAGTAAATCTAACAAGTTGTTGATCTTCATAATTTATGTATTGCAATTCACTAAAGATTTGAGTTTGATTAGTGACTTGTTCATTTAGGAATGTGTTATCTTGTTCCTAGGTCTTTTTGTTACATTGAAACATTATAAAATCACCTTAGTGTGCCGCTACACATCAAGGTCTTTCCAATGGTACCAAGAACATAGTTGGATGCTTATGGCTTGGGAGATTTCATCATGACCAAAACAAAACATATATGACAAACAAACAACCTTGTTTAATGTTAGGATGCTTGCCTAACCTACATAACAATGCAAAGAGAATGGGTGGGAGATGTTATTGGTGGTCAACCCTTAGAGGTCAAAGTTCTAGTTTATTCATTTGATTAACTAAAGATTTGTTTGTTGGAATTACATCCTAGTCCACGTTTTGTGAAAGATGTGTCAATATTTAATTCTTATACAAATTGCAACTTTTAAAATATGAAACATTTTCAAACCTAATAATCCCATTATCATTAGACCATTGTCGAAAAATTGTACACCTTGTATCCATTAAAGATGTGAAGCAATGAAAATAAATAGTATTAATGGCTTATTTAATAGCTTAAAACAAAAATACAACAATTACCATAAAAATTGAAAATAGAAAATTCCACAATTTTGATATCTTATGCAAGAAAACAAAAAAAGTCCAATAGAACTAAAAGATGATTTGAACCAATTCCATGTCTAAATGAAACAAAAAATTTGAAATGAGTGTTAAAGGGTGAAAATGCGACCTTTGAACATTACCATCCTGAAGGAGGTAATGCTAAAGGAACAAGTTAAATTCCTTATTCCCAACAAGAACACTATCATTTGTTAACTACACTACAACTACTCAAATAATAGTAAAGAGTTCATGCAAAGAGAAAAATAAGAAAGTAGGGTTTGTCATCTAGGGACAAACCTATTATCTTGATTATAGGTTACTCCAATAGTGTAAGAAAAAAAGAGGATAAAAAACAAACAAATAAGATATGAAGGGCTAAGAAGTAATTTCCCTCTAAGTCTCTACAATACCTTCAATGCATCAAAATGGTGTCCAATTGGTCTGCAACCCTTCCACAGTTGTTGCCCAACCTTCAAATGACCTACAAACCTTTTAGGATCATTGCCTACCATCTATAGCCATTACAAATACTTTTGACAGTTGTTTACCATCTATAGCAATCCTATGTATCTTATAGGTTTCAACTTTCAAATAATCTCCCTTCCTCCTACCATATACTAGTTGCTACCTTCTAGTGACAACAAGTGACTTTTTACTTTGGACACAAAAAACCTCGAATACATTCTTACCGTTTTTTGTAAAAAAAATGTAGATCTACTATATAAAATGTAGCAACACATTATGCAAACTTAAATTATACTACCTTCCCTCATTGCCTATAGACATAAACCCACACAAAACACATTAAAGGTTCTTCAACCATTTTCCATTGAAAATAACACACAACTATAATACATTTCCAAATTACTCTCCCCTTTCTAATGTTACACAACACACCTCTCTAAGATAGAAAGAGTTTTCATGACTCACAACTCCAAATTACAACTCCATCAAATGTTATAAAATCCTTCCAAGTCCTTTAATCTTCCTTCTCCACGAAATCACACAAGGTGCACATTGACCCCATATCCTTTCTAAAAATCTTTTAAGTGATTGGATGGATCACACCCAATCATTCATCAACATGAATTAATTAATCCTATTAGCTTCATCCCTTTGGTAAAGGATAATAAGTCTACCATTAGTAGCTATCTAATTATTAGGATGCCTATGGCATTAACTAGTCTAAGGATTTTTTACAATGAGCTATGTAAAAAGGGATTAAAACTTGGTTTAAAATGACAACAAGTTGGGATGGTTGCACAGTTCCCAAAGGTAAATCCCAAATGCCTTGGGCTTCTACAAATGGGAGTGGGGACAAAATATTTAAACATAGCCAAACAAACAAAAGAGGTTTGCATTTGGAGATTGACACCCATGTGAGGCCAAGCCTTGGAACACAATAAGAGAAGATAGCAAAATTGATGCCAAAAAACAACACACCTCTCATAAACCAAACTTGAAGTTATATCATACATGCCACAAGGTTGGTTTTCATGCAAGTTTCCAATAGTTTTGTGACAATTTTTATCATGCATAACTTGTGTTATGAAGAGTGTAGAGGGTAGATATATACTAATATGTTCTTTGGTTATTATAATGAATTTGTGTTCTTATTTAACATTGTTCCATAATGCCAATTTAATTTTGAAACACATGCAAGTGTTATTTTGTCATTGGATAGATGTTAAACAACCAAATTATTCTAATTTTGAACGTTCTAATGGATGATGCATTAGTGGGTCACAAAATCTGAGGTGAAAGCTTAAGTAAACCAACATCCGCTAGTGCACCTATAACTTGATTGGATTAATATTATAACTTGATGTAATTACCTTAATGATTAAAATATGTAATTTACAAAATTAAATGCTGATGTGTCATAAATTAATTATGTTCATTAAGATTATGGTGAATCATCATGAACAAATCATGGGCAACAAAAATTAATGTGCATGGTGAAAGTTGACTAGATCATTAAAAAATTTATTCCATAATTAAATGTGTATGATTAAAGTTGAACGAGTCACTAAAAAAATCATGTCACAATTTAATGTGCATGATGAATCACATGGTGAGTCAAAGAAGGTGTAAAACTTTTGAAATTGTTTTGTTTAATTTCTTATTGCTTACTATATATGAATAATTTTTTTGGCTAATGGGGAACATTTTCATTTGATTAGAATAAAGTTAAATGTTTCATAGAATAAAATTAAAAATTAAAAATTAAGACATTAATGAAGGGATGTTCAATATTTTATGCATAGTTTTGTGAATGTGTAGAATCCACTATAGAAATGATGACTATGACATATGAAATATATTTAAATGATAGTATGTGAATAGATGTGTGTGAAATAAAGAAGACAAATCCCCATAATTATGTAACAAAAATACATAATTTTGATGCTTCAACTATTTTTTTTTTGCACACTAACCATGCAACACAAACTGTTTTTTCCAATGTTTATGACATATTTGTGAGATAAACTTTGTGGTTTCATCAATTTCAATGTATAATACATGTGATGATTATCATAATTAATTACTTTGACAATAGTATAATATTTGCCGACTCACACATGTTAATCAAAAGACATGTTTACACATGTTGTAATTTCATAATCATAAACATATGGAAAATGTGTTCAATTGTCCTTTATTGTGGTAAAGGGTGGTGCAATTGTCTTCAAATGTGAATGGTCGAAAATCTCATGGTTTTGTAACCTTAACATCCCCGTACTCTTGGATTACCCTATCAAATGAAAATTTGATTTTTCAATGAAGCCCATTCATGTGCTTCCATGTATTAAGGAACCAAATGCAAACTCATACATGTACAATATTCTACATGCATGCATATATGGTGTGCATTAGTGATTTTTATTGGGGGTGAAATTTCATCACTTGACAACCAAAAATATGGCAATGTCAATCTTACAAAGGATTTTTTTGGACAAAAAGCATACAAAGTCACCATATTTGAGGGAAAATAACTGAAATTGCCACATCTATATAACAAGTTTCAGAATGTCACCAACACATAGCCAGAATCCTTTTTCTTTTTTCTTTTTTCCATAATGTCCTCTCCAACCTGTAGCCAAAATTGGCTAAGAATTCTTATGGAAGATTGCCAACCCACTTTCCTCACAAAATTGCTATAAATTTTATTTTAAATTTTTTAAAAAAAAATCCTTGGTGTGCATTGGATGTAAAGAATTAAACATGGTAAAAATTACACAGAAATATCCACCAAGTGTGTCATTAGTAATGTGGACAAAGCACATTCACACATGACAATCCTTCTTCTTGTGTATGTAATTTGCACAGTTCTTCATTGTTAATTCTAATGATTAGTGTAAAATATTTCCATGCAAAATTGATTTAGACTATGAACAATTTATTTGGCACATTTACATTATTTAGCAAATAGAACATGTATTGTAGTATTACAACTAGAGGTTAGCCTAATGCTAAATTGCCATTGTGCACACCACCATGAATTGTGATTGAGCAAGGACTTATGTGCTCTGATTGCAAGGATTTCTAATTAGAAGTTTTTAGCTGGTTCTTCTTATATATATTGGGAAATGAATGTGCACACATGCACACATTAATTGAGAGAGAGAGAGAGAGTGTGTGTATTGTAGGACTTGGGTGGGTTTGGTACACAAGTGTTGAATTATTTATCTATTTTAAAATTGAAGTTTCCGCATGTGAGTTTTTAATTATGGACTTTTTGGCATATTTCAAATTTACATTTTAAATTCTAACTCAATTTCAGAGTTTTCTTATTGTCCTTGTGGTTAGTGTGTTCACAACTAATGTGCTTAATTGTACTAGGCCAGGGTTTGATTCCAAAATCTTGCAATCTAAAATTTTGAAAATTTCAACAATAGGGTTAAAAAATTTCCAAAAAAATTGTCAAAATAAAAAACAATTTAATTGATGCGGAAGTCACCCAATTTCTATGGTAGATTCATCCTTCTTATTAATCACCACCAATTTTTTTAATGTTGTTGTTTGCAAGGAGCCACTTTGATTGGCTTATAACAATTTTTTTTGGGAACATTGGGCACCACCTAATAGAAAGCACAGAAGTGCTTCCCTTTTCCCTTTGGGTGTACATCTTGGGGAACACATTGAAAACTTGCCAGGGGGAATACTTTAGGAACTTGATGGGAACCCCATTGGGAACTCAATGGGAACACATTGGTAGCAGGAATTTAATTTTTTAAAAATATAATTATATTTAAAAAAAAGAAAAAAAAAGCATCCATCCCTACCAACACAAAAAGAAAGACAAAAAAACTGGGCCCTCCTGAGTGCATGTCAGGCCCTCTCATTGGCCACATGAAAATTATGGTTCTATATGGCTGTATGTCACCATTTTTGAGCTTGGCTAATGGAAGAAGCAAAGGGAAGTATGGATGGGTTGTAGAGATTGTGTATTTTTGGCCTGGACTAATAGCCCTTCTTCCTAAGAACACCCTCTAGGCTCTATTGAGAGACATATCTTCTTTGAAGCTGTAACAGATCCTGGTGCCCAGAAACCAGTTCTATAATGCTGGTGGCTCATCTGGATATATATAATAATGCTTGCAAATTGCTTTGGTGTTGGAGAATGGAAGGAAGACTGGCGCTGGAGGCCCACAACCTCTCAACAGTTAAGTACTTGCTAAAAACACTCATGAAATGCCAGAAGCTCCAAAAACAAGGGACAATGATAGAGAGAGAGAGAGAGATAGTGGGAGAGAAAGAAAGCTTGGGCTCAGTCCAAGCAAAGAGTAATTGATGAAGAGACAATTTTCCCACAAATGACTCCACCAGGCAAATAAAAGCATGAGAACACATGTGATGAAAGAACATAGCAATCAGGACACCAGTAATACACTAATAAAATAAAAGACCGTAAACTAAAAAGGCAACACTATCAATACACTAATGTTATAAAAGATCGCAAATTAAAGAGACAACACCGCTATTACACTAATAAAACAAAAGACTATACTAAAAAGACATCATCAATTGGACAAGGAGGATGCATGCAATGCAAGGATGAAAAACAGTGTAAGAAGCAAAACATAGAAACACATTGAGAGTTGCAATGTGATGATGGATATCCCATACACAAATCTAACCCTAACTTTATCCTCAACATTATATAGTTGTTGTTATTGCAGGCAGTGTTTCATTTTTTTTTCCCTTGTTTGCCCTTAGCCTGATCCATCTTTTTTTCTTAAAAAAGATGAGTGCTGCCCACACGCACTTTGGACCCATGTTATGTTATGAGGCCCATTACAAGGTTGTAATAAAAGGAATCCAAAATGTCTATGGGCAGCATCTTGATCAAGGAAAAAAAAAGGGGGGCAGTCAGGGAAAAAGAAGAAGCAGGGAAGTACTTGTGTATTGCCTGCAATAACAACTATATGCACATATAATGTTGAGGCAGATCTAATGGGCACCATATTGAGAGTGAGTCTCCTCTGAAAGATGGCAACTTCTGAAGTATCTTAACTGGCTGCATGGTTAACCTGACATGGTGGTGAACTGTCACATACTGCAGTCTATGGAATGCTTTCTAGGGGCTTTCCTTTCTTTCCATGGTAAGTATGCAAAGGAAGTCACCAATCTGCCCACAGTGCACACAGATTTCCTTTTTTCTCAGATATCACTCAGACCACCAAATTTGACTTGCTTGTGTAGTAGGTGCCAGCTGCAAAAATTGGTTTCTTGCTCAAATACTTGTCAATCATTAGTTTGTACCAAGGGGACACTTAGTGTAAAGTTTGGGATCTACATGTGTCAAACGATCATTTTTAGAGGCATTAAATAATTATCCAACTTATTTTTTTATCATTTTTTATTATTTTATTATTTAATATTACATTTTAAAATTAATTATAATTATAATGTATTATTTCAGATTATTACATACTTTATATTATAATTAAATTAATTATTTGAATAACATGTATTTTTTTAAAAACTAATTAACTTATAACTTTTACCTAACAATCAATATATTGCACTTTATATTTTTATCACACCAAATTTAGTGTTAAATATTTTTCCCTCTCTCATCAATAAACAATAAAAATTGAAAAACATATATTTAAAAAACTTTTAAAATTCACACATAAGCCAATCACTATGGCTCATCATCAACTAGAAGCAATCATGTTTTTTTCCCCTCAAGGTTAAGGTTTTCTAACATTCATGAGATTTAATGCAAATTTAGAGGAGCTCAACCCATTTTCACACAACTATGACATAGATTTCATCCAAAATTTGATGTTGATGCCATTTTACTGCTTTCATGGGAGATGCTCTTAGAGTTGAACTTATATCAATGGACACTTCAAAATTTTTGAAAATACTGTACTAAGTTTTAGGCCTACACCCTTGGGCTACCACTTTCAAGGCTATGACCCTCAAATTAAGGAAGGTTATGAGGAGCAAGGATTCTCCAATAGATTCAAACTGGAAGAAAAACTATTTATATATATTTTTAAAAGGCAGGGATGGGAACCCATCCACAAGAAGTGCAAGGCAAATAAAAGCGGGAGAACAAATGTCACAAAAAAAACATAACACTCACACATCACTAATACACATATAAAATGAAAGATCATAAACTAAAAAGGTGGTGTCTGTCACAAATTGACTAACGACAAAGGTGCACTGGCTGCAATGTGTGAAAGAGGTGAAGAATGTCTCCCAAGCACGGGAGCAACAATGAAAAATAGCAATGACTTGCGCACACTAGTAGGCTGTGAAAAACATGGACGTTGTGCCTTGCAATCTGTGACATTTGAGTATATTTACAAAACTTAAAGAAATCCAAAAGAGTGTAGTGAACTGTAAAATGTTGGGAGATCTATACTTAACATCTATGAACAATGCTTCCCCTAAGTGTCTTTTACCTCTATAAGCAGGAGGAAGGTACCCTGCACCTAAAGGGGTGGTGGTCGCCTCGTGATTTATTGAGGTCTAGCTCATGATTTGTCTCATGCTTTACATTGCGCAAATGCGCATGGGTGGTGAGTATATGCCCGCTGAGATTACATATGCCCATGAAACATTCACATGACAAGGTGCCAGGGCAAACGGCAGACTGAGGGGAAAAAAAAATGCAGCAATACTCTTGTGATAAGTTTCAGTAGGTAGCTAAGAATATAGCCTAGAAAGATGGATTCTGTTTTTTCCTTTTTTTCTACTTTCATATCTACATAGTATGTAGCCATATCTGGTTAAATTTTCTTATGGATGATCCCTTCAGCTACATAACAAAATTGGAGGAAAAAGAAGGCGAGCACCTTGACTCCAGGTGATTTCCTGGTTCCAGTCTGAAATCGTAAATCAATCTTGTGGTCCCTTAGTACAACCACCTGTACAGTATCAGTTAGTGCAATAGTTCATCTGACATTGTGGCGAATAGAAAATATAGATGTACTTCTTCAGTCTATGGAAGAATGGCTTTGAACTTTCTGGTGGTGGGTTTCTATTTTCAGTGATGTTGTAAAAGTCTAGAGAAAATAGATGTACTTCTTCAGTCTATGGAAGAATGGCATTGAACTTTCTGGTGGTGGGCTTTCTATTTTCATTGATGTTGTAAAAGTCTAGAGAAAATAGATGTCCTTCTTCAGTCTATGGAATGGTAAGTTTGAACTTTCTGATGGTTTTGTACAAGTCTTTTGTTGCTTTTCTTAGCCATCTCCAGTTTCTGATTTCCCTGGGAACCACTCTTTTATATAAACTATCATTTTATGTTTTCTTTTTTCTTTTTGGTCATTGGGTGCTTTTGTATTGTTAGGAGGTTGTTCACATGTTTAGATCAACACCTTCCCCCGGCTTGCTTTGTGTGTCGGTCTAGAAGGAGCTCTCGTTGCAGGCCTCAGAGGAACTTTTGCTATAGGTATAAGAGGCATAAGAGGAGTTTTTCTCCATTACAATGAACTTCCCTAAGCACATTCAACAAGTTTATTTTATTTTTTCATTGTTCGTTTTTTGTTTTTTTTGTTTTTTTTTGTTCTTTTTTTTTTGTGTGTGCTTTTTCCCTTTTTTTCCTTTTTTTAAAAATTCTTTTTGTTTCTTTTGTTTATGTTCCATCATGGTTTTGTTTTTTCTATGTTTTTTTTTCCCTGTTTTGTTTCTGCTTTTTAAATATTTTGTTTCTTCCTTTTTTTTTCTGTTTCTATTTTGCTTTCTGTTTTGTTTCCTTTCTTTTTTCTGCTTTTGTTTCTTTTTTCCCCTTTTTTGTTCATTAATATATACTTTTTGTGTTCGTTTTAATTTAATTTTTAAAATTCTTATATATGATTTATTTTTTCAAAATAATTTAATTCCTTTTTTACGTTTTTTTTCTTTTATTTAATTTTGTGGTTTTTTGGTGGGTACATTAATCATGTTATTATTTGTTGTGTGCATGCTTTACTTTTCAAGCATTTTGCTCCTCCTCCATTTGCACAATTGTTTTCTTGTTGCAATACATACTTGTAGGATAAAAAGAGGGAAAAAAATGGGTTATTTATAATTGTAAATGCTTGTAATTATGAGGATTTAATTTTCATATAGCATAGATAATTTGAACTTAAAAAAGACCCACAATTGGTGAAACATGTATATTATAATTTCTCCACCTTGTTGAGTACTAAATTTTTTTCTTACATTTTTTTGAATTTTTAAAATAAAAAATTTCAAGTTGAAAATAATTGAGCTTTTGTTAAAAGGTATGTGAAAACCACCTTTGAAAACCAGTTGAAATTATTTTTTCCAAAAATATTGAAACTCTGCTTGGGTCTCTTCAAAATGATTTTTTTTGACAATGTTTAAAATCTCTTTTAAAACCCAAAACCCACCAGTTCTCAGAAAAAACCAGAGAATCACCCAACAAATTGTTTACTGGGAATAAGAAGACAACAAGGGAACCAGTGCAACCACTTTCGGACTCTATTATATGACAAGTTGAAATTTAAGCAATTTAAAATAAAATATTGAGATTTCCTTGAATAAAAAAAAAGACTAAAATAAAAGTGTTTTGTGCTTATGTTGTCCATTAAATTTTATATATATATATATATATATATATAAATTAAAAATATTATAAAAAGGCTGGATACAACTCAGCTTCATGTAGTCCCACCCCAGTTCATCCCTAACCAAGGCTTTGAAACTTTATGATGATTAAAGATGATGTTGTGAAAGGGGGTAGCATCACATTTTTTTGAACATGTGTTTAGGGTTAGGTACCCAACTTTCACCATACCATACCATTTCATTTTGTTGGCTACTTTGTCTTTAGAGACAACAAGCCAAGTGGGTTTGTAGGTATATCCTTGATTCCAACAAGTCTTAGTACCTAACAACAACAACAACAAAATGGTGGTGGAGTCAAGGAAGACCCAAGGGGTGATGTGCCATGTCTCAATGTTCTTTCACTAAAAAGCACTTTGGAAATAAGTGGGTAGATAGGTTTAGGGTAGTCTTTGGTCACCTCATTCCTCAATAGGAAATGTTGAATGTTTGTCCACCAAACTAAAACTCTCTTTGGGAATTAGTCCCTTGATTGATTCCAAGGGTGGAAAAAATTGATATGAAGGTTGGGCCATCCATGCCTTTATGTAAATTTATTATGCATTCACTTGAGTCTATAACAACACCTTTAACACTAGAAATAGCTTGCACGCTAGAAACATAGAATACGTGATCTTCAAGCACACCTGAATAAAATGAAGGTACTTTGTTTGTTTGATGTGTTGAAACCTCGAAGACCACAATGGCCCCAACCATGCTCTTGGTACCTTTGAAAAGCTCTAGATGAGGAGAGGTGCATATAGCCTGTGAACTAGTTTTGATTTTTTTTATAATTTCAGTGAATTGCGAGTCTTAGTTTTTTTCCTTTTTTCCAAGCTAACACTCTTAGGAATTAATTAGTGTCAAGGATGAGTCATAGGTAAGGTTTTAGGGTTTAGGATTGCTTTGAGTTAGTGTCAATTGTACTAGAGGCCACTCTTTAAAGTGTGACACATCATGTGCAATTTGAAGGATTGTTATTTCCATTCCCATATTGGAATTGACCTGGCATGGTTTTTTAAAAAAAATTTAAAGGTCATAAAATTTGTCATTGGTAAACCTTCATATGTGGAGTTGTGAAACTATTTTTGTAGTGAATTTTTGCTATCTTTGGGAAAAAAAAAATTGGAGAAAAAATAGGATTATTTTCCACTGCAAAACGTTTGTTTTCAACAGAAGAAATGTGCACACACATACACATCACTTTGTCATCAAATATTCAAGAAATTATATTTTTAAATTTAAAATTTTTAAATTACAATAAAAATGAAAATAAATAAAAACTAAGCAATGGGTCCTTATTGCAATTGGGCAGCCAGGGAATGGAGAAGAAGATAGTACTTTTGTACTCTCTGCAATAAGGACCCATTGCTGATTTAGTGTCCTCTCCTCCCATGGGCAGCACCCAAGGAAAATGGAAATACCCTAACAACCTAGGGTCAGTTTCCACATTGACAAAAATAAATAATTATTTTTTGTCAAAAAATTAATTCTTATTTAAAATTTGAAATTCTTGAATTTTCCGCGATCTAATAATATATGATATTGTCACATGAGTTAGTGAAATTACTCAGAGTATGGCCTATGATAATTAGAATGATTTTCAACTCAACTTTTCACCAAAAAAATCATTTCATTATTTTGAGGATTTACTTAATGACAAAACTGACCTTAGGGTAAGGTAAAAAAAACACTTCTGGCCAGGTTTGAGTCAGCCACAGAGGTCAGTTTTCCAAAGATTTCCTAGCATTTTTCTCTAAAGCCATGCATGCATACATGCCATCCTCACCTCCAAGTTTCAGTTAGCTTCCTAGTAGTACTAGTAGTAGTTTAAGTTCAATGGAGTCAAAAGCACAAAAGCAAATTGGTGTTTTTGTTTTTTGTGTTGAGGAACAGACAAAAGTAGTTCACCAAAGTGCACGAAGATTTGGAGCTCATGATGCCACTTTCGAACAAATTTCCAAGTGTCCATTTCTCACCAGGTGAGTCAAGAAATAACACCTTCCCCCCACAAACTTAACGTGTCAAGATGTTTGGGCCAATCAACATCAAAAGTATTGAGGCCAGGCCACCACTTTAAAATAGTATTGGTCCCACAAACAAAGTGGGAACCAAGGTCCCAATGGGTAGGGGAGATGAGTGAAACAAAGCTCCAAAGATGAGGTGGTGTTAGGGTTTAAGAGGCATAAGAGCATCTCCACTGGTGCTCGGTATGTCACTCTGGATAATAAAATTAAATGTCTAAGTTTAGCTGTCTCGAGTCACGGAGCACCGTTGGAGATGCTCTAAGGAGTAGGAGTTAGGGTTTACAATGTGGTAAGGACTCAGAACACATATACTCTGAAGAACTCTACCAAATATGTAATCTTTGATAATAAGAAGAAAAACCCTGTACATAAAAAAAGCCAGGCATGGGAACCCCATCCACGAGAAGTACAAGGCAAATAAAAGCACAAGAACACTTGTCATGAAAAAATAAAAACAATGGGGATGTCACTAACACATTAATGAAATAGAAGATTGAAAATTAAAAAGGTGTCATCTGCCACAAATCAGCTAGCGACAGAGGTGCACTAGCTGCAATGTGCAAAAGAAACAAGGAATGTTTCTCAAGCCAAGCCATGATAGCATGTTGAAAAATTGTAATGGCTTACACCTGTTGAAAAGCTATGAACACACATTGTTGATAACATGAAATAAGCATTGTAAGAACTTTTTTAAAATTGTTAATGACAAGTTAAAGTGACATGAGCACAAGAAGTCAAAAATGAGTTGAAACAAAAATGAAAATAACCATAAATGTTTTGGGTTCCCATCTTAGCCCTATATATATATATTTATGTTATTTTTTAATTTTTTTTTTTTTTTACATAGGTGTTAAGATGCCTGGCATTATTCACAACTACAATGTACACTCCAAATTCACTAGGAAATTTCCTAACATCTCAGATATGGGTATATTAATGTAACAATTTAAGGTGCGTTCACACTCGGTGTTAAGGATTCTAGTGTTTAATCTCCTAACACCAACACAAGTCATTTAGGACTTAAACCTACTTATCATCAAGATTTTGTGTTAAGCCAACATTCACTTAACATAAAGCTATCACTCATTCAGCATTGGACGGTGCCACCTAGGATGCCACCTTGATTTTCATTAACATTGACTTCACATCAAGTGTGAATGCATCATTATAATTATTGTGAGGAGCAAGGTGGCTTGCAATTTTGAAACATGCTTCTTGGGTAGGCTAGAATAGTACTAGTAGTAGTAGTACCATGGACACTCTCACTCAAAACAACTCTGACATGAGCATGATGGATGGATAGATCTTCCCAGTCTTTAACTGAGACTTGATGAGCACAAGAGTAACACATAGGGAGGAGTGAAATGAGAGCTGCTCCTTTCACTCCAGCTTAGTTCCAACATTGGTTGTTGTGGGACCCTTCAACCTTTGAGCAAAAGAGGGCAGGTGACACTCACTACTTTTGCAGGCAAGGACTTACACAAGCTTCCTTCTTGGTCCCATTTAGTTGAGCTGCTACATAAAGGGGGGGGGGGGGGGTTGCGCGAAGACAAAGGGTAGAAAATGCCTGGAATCGCGCTGCTTGTTGAATGAAATAGCGCCCC